>Ga0315533_1000335_pt1 | contig 41930 bp, 32 predicted proteins | sample SalMarSW160130MG_FD_203081 | JGI IMG/M metagenome (GOLD analysis project Ga0315533, IMG submission 203081) | Salt marsh sediment microbial communities from the Plum Island Ecosystem LTER, Massachusetts, United States - Salt Marsh Sediment SW1601-30 ...
TTGCCGATGGTAATCATACAGCTTCCTCGTTTATAAGTAATTGCTTTCACAATACTTATCGGCAAAGGAAGCTGTTTTTGTTTGATAATCATTACCATTAAAATTTCCTTAATCGGTCAGTTTGAGATATTTATTCAAACCTCTCTTGGGAAACTGTAGGGATATTCTTTCCTTCATTGTTGGTCGTCGGTGTAGCCGTCGGTGCACTCATCTACCTTTTTATTTACAAACGTGACAGCTTAGCTAAAAAAATCGTTGGCTCAGAACAACTGCCCGAGCCCGACTCACAAATACAATGGCTGCCTGTCTCACTGCGTCTTATCTGTATCGCCGGCGGAATCTACTTCCTCAACAATGTACTCTGGCGCACAACTCATATCATTAGCCAGCTCGCCCTCCTTAAAGCCAAAAATGCCTACAGTAACTACGCCCCATTCAGTCCCCGAAACATACTACCTTGGGTGATTATGTTTATATGCGGTGTTTATCTGCTCTGCGGAGCCCCTCATTTCGTCCGCTGGCAGGTAAAAAGGATTTTACAACAGTGCAAAGGCCGGACGGGAACCACATAACCGCGAATCAGGGATATATTATTAACAGCCAAAGGAACGGTCAGGGCAAGGTAAGAAAGCACGTGGGTCAATCGGTCTCATTATCGACCGAGACGTAGCTGCGTTGTCCCTCGTAAAGTTGCGTGGGCTCGTCTGAGTCGTCATCCTCATCCATATCTTCTGTGGCACCGCTTATGCGTGAGCCATCGCTCAATCGGTGCTTGGCCGCCTCCGTGCGGCTTCGCATACGCTCATAGTCCTTAAGCGTTATCATAACCTCTCTCGCCTGGCTGCCTTTGTATTCGCCGAGGACACCCAGTGCCGCCATCATCTCTATCATACGAGATGCCCTTGCATAACCGATACTAAGCCGTCTCTGCAACAGCGAGACACTTCCTCGCTTGGTCTGAATAACAATTCTCACCGCCTCGTCGAATAATTCGTCCTTTTCCATCTCGGATGCGTCCATTCGGCCAAGCTGCGTAAGTTCCGGGTGGAATTGCGGCTCGGCGATTTCCTTAAGATATTTGACAATCCGTTTTATTTCCGACTCGTCAACAAAGGTGCCTTGTGCGCGCACGAGGTCGCTGGTGCCCGGCTTTAGAAATAGCATATCACCTTCACCGAGCAGCGTTTCTGCCCCGTTCTGGTCGAGAACGATTCTGCTGTCCAGCCGTGCAGCAACACGGAAGCCAATCCTTGTCGGCATATTCGACTTTATCAGCCCTGTAACAACCGTTGCCTGCGGTCGCTGAGTAGCTAAGACGATATGAATACCGACCGCCCGGCTTTTCTGTGCGAGTCGGACAATATATGCCTCTATCTCCTTGGCGGCGGACATCATCAAATCAGCCAGTTCATCGATTATTATGACAATGTAGGGAAGTTTCTTCGGAATCTTTGCCTCTTCGTCAGGACCACTCGGTTTGAAGCGCTCGATAATCTCCTCGGCGCCAAGCCGATTGTACTCGGTGATGTTCTTCACCCTTGCCTCAGCCAAAAGCGAGTATCGCTCGTCCATTTTCTCGGTAGCCCAGCCAAGAATCTGCACTGCCCGGTTTGTCTCCGTAACTATCGGGCTCATCAGGTGCGGAATGGTATTGAAGGCGGTCATCTCGACCATCTTCGGGTCAATCAAAATCAGTTTCACCTCGTCGGGTCGTTTGGTAAGCAGTATGCTGCTGATTATACTGTTGATGCAAACGCTCTTTCCCGAGCCGGTCGTTCCTGCGATAAGCAGGTGCGGCATCTCGGTGAGGTCCGAGACAAGCGCCTCCGCTGCCGAGTCCTTGCCCAGGAACAGCGGAATCTCCATCGTCCGAGGTTTGCCGGCTGCTAATTGCATTATATCCTTCATACGGACTTTTTCTTTCTCACTGTTGGGCACCTCTATGCCTATCGTATGCTTTCCCGGCAGAGGGGCTACGACGCGAACCGCCCCGACGCCGAGCGCACGGGCCATATCGTTTGCAAGCGTGCTAATCTGGCTGACCTTTACGCCGGCGGCAAGCTCCAGCTCGAACATTGTTACGACCGGCCCTGTGTCAGCCGTAACCACGCGGGCATTAACACTAAACTCGCCGAGCAATTTCTCCAGTGCAGCGGCCTTTGCCTTGACGACCTTGCCCTGTATCGCTGCAAAACTATGTTCCGGCTCAGCCAGCAGCTCCATAGGCGGCAGGGTATAATCCTCGAAGCTGGGCGACACATAGGACCTTGTCGGCTTGTGCGTCTGCGGCGATATTAGCTTTAACGGGCTCGAGATCTCAGTTTGACTCATTCCATCGTGCCCGGCCGACAATGGTTTTTGCGTTGGTAGAGCCGTTTTGTGACTTATTGCAAAATGGTGTTCTCTGGCGCTTAATTTTCGCCAGATTTCTTTTAAAACGTCAGACTGTTGTTTCGCCGCCGACCACGCCGGTGCTACTATGGCGATTGTTTTTCCAAAGACAAAACCGAACCACCGCACTAATGTCAGGACAACGACGTCGGCCAGCAGGACAATTCCGACAATCCAGGTAGCTGTGATTAGTATGAATGTTCCCAGCCAGGCGAAGTGACTTCGTAAGAATTGCGTTGCTGCAACACCGAGCACTCCGCCCGACCCCATCGGAAAACTATAGACCTGATAAGGCCAGAGGCAATAAAAGCTGCTCGAGGCCGCCACCGTCAGCAGCACCAGACCGGCTGCTCGCAAAATTGGCTGACCTGCCGGCCTACCTAACAGCCGACCCGCCAGAAAGCAAATTGCCGAAACCAGTATGACAAACACTCCCGGCCCGATATAATACATTAGGTAGTATGCGCAAAAAGCACCTATCGGCCCGCACAAATTGGCCGACGGACTGTTATGAGGATAGGCAAACTTGCTTGGCCAATCACCAATATCGAAACTGATACAACTGCATAAAAGCACCAATAGCGCAGCGATACCAAGACACTCAGCCGCCACTTTGTGGTTTTTTTTCTCTTTCACGACACTAATTTCCAGATTAGTCCGATAAAAAACTTTTTTACAGAGGTTATTAGCTCTTTGACCGTTAAGAGGTCTAACTTATATCGGCAAGCGTTCCCGCTTTTCTGCACAATTACCGTGCCGTCCGAACGTGATAAGCAGCGTTTGGATACCACCCAAAATCCGGCTGATTTGTTAAGGATTGATGCCAACAGCTTTTTTGCAGCTCTTAATTTTGGTAAAGACGTATTTTGCGGGATGCGAGTGTTAGTTTTCGGCTGTGATTTCAAGCGGCGTTTTGTGTGTGTGGCCCTGGCAGCTTTCGCAGCCGCATATACCAACGTGTCTTAGATGTGATGTGCCTGCGAGTTTTTTGGTCTCGAGCAATCTTGCGCCTTTTGCCTTCATCTTGCGAATGGCCAGATGCGCCTCTTTTTTGTTATGCGAGCCGACCGCATCGACTACAACCGTTACTTTCTTGCCTCGATGCAGGAGGCCCAGCGCCATCGCCTTAACGGCCCCTTCTGCGCAGGCCCCTATCAAAACAAACTCGTTAGCCCGCACTTCGCTGAGCAACCTCTCAATGCGGGGCTCATCGAACGGGTCGGTGCTCCGCTTGTGAAGAATAATCTGCCTGTAGCGGCGGAGTATATCTTCCGCCAAATCGGTGCTGCCGTCTGCGGGGTAACTGGCCCGGTTACTCAGCAGTGTATAGCGTATTTTCCTTTGCCCGTCTGTGCCGTCGATGCAGTAGTTGATTTTGCCGCCGTTATTATTTGAGTAAACCTCGCAGGTCGAGATTACGGGGATGTTTCCACGCCTGGCCCAGGCCATTATCCTGCGAATATGCGCCAGGACTCTTCTGTGGTTCCTTATGCAGGCGGTGCCTTCGGCGAGAAAGAAATCTTTCTGCGTGTTGACGTCTATAAGAACCCACCGTCGCCGCCATTTAATTAGCTGCCGAATCATTATTTAAACTTCCCTGCCAATGCTCTACAGCTTTGTCCTATAAGTTATTACGCATCTGCTAATCACAGGTTCATCGCCGCAAAATCAACGGCTGCCCTACCGGCCTCTAATTATGTATCATCGATTAACATCTGTGGGCACTTTAGCTGTTATTAGCCCTCAAAACGCCGTTTCTATCTTTGTCCGAATGAGATAAATTTTGTATAATACGGCCACGCTACGTTTATGCGGGTTTTTAACTTTTATTTGCGTTTTACCCAATGGCCAGAACCCTAAAAGACTATCCTTCGGTTGCATTAAGCCCTGAAGATTTGGACGGCAAAATCGATTTCATCCGGATTTTCGGACGTAAAGCTGCTGTCCATATTGAAATCGGCACGGGCAAGGCCGGCTTTTTGCTGGCCCAGGCCCGCGCCCAGCCGGAGCTTAACTTTCTCGGTATCGAGCGGGCCGGCAGATACTACCGCTATGCCGTTGACCGCATCGGCCGATGGTCCATCAGCAACGTTCGGATAATCCGCACGGACGCCGCACGTTTCTTAGCCGAGTTTGTTCAGGATGACTGCGTGGAGTGTTTTCACATCTACTTTCCCGACCCCTGGCCCAAGAAACGCCATCATAAAAGGCGATTTTTCTGCCAGCTTAATCTTGAGCAGCTCCTGCGGTGCCTGAAGCAGGGTGGAATCATCAAAATAGCCACCGACCACGCCGGGTATTTTGAGCATATTCAGGGGGTCCTGTCCGGCCAGAGCAGCAGGATTGAAGAAATCGATTTTTTCCCCACCGCCGGCGCCGACTGTGGCGAATGGGTCGGCACGAACTTTGAAAGAAAATACCTCAAAGAACGAAGGTCTATCTATACCATTGCCGTTAAGAAATTGTAGTTTGTTGCTCGTTGCTTGTTGTTAACCAATTAACCATTTGACCTATGGTTCTGCGCAGAGTTGAAAATAGGTTTGACGGTGGCTTATGGCGTCATTATACTCAAACTGACCGATGGCCAGTTTGAAAATGCAAAAATCAAAGTGCAAAATGCAAAATTGCGGAATGTATTGTCAGAAATCGACTTACATCCCGCCCCTCGGAGGGGCGGGATACATTTAACATTTGCTACCTGTGGCAGAGCTACAAATCGGTCAGTTTGAGTGCTTAACATAACCTGAGGCAATGTAACTTGGGAGAGAAGGAATGGACGACAGAAAGATCGCCATTGAGGGCATAACCTTCGACGATGTGCTGCTTATACCGGCGAAAAGCGACTTTGTGCCCAGCCAGGCGGATACCAGCACGCAATTGACCGACAATATAAGGATAAATATCCCGATTGTCTCGGCAGCTATGGATACCGTTACCGAGGCGGCACTGGCGATAGCGCTGGCCCAGGAGGGCGGGGTCGGGATAATCCACAAAAATCTCACCGTCGAGGCCCAGACAAGAGAAGTAACGAAGGTCAAGCGCTCCGAAAACGAACGGGTGCTTGACCCTGTAACGTTATCGCCGGCCCAGCCGGTTAAAAGGGCGTGGGAGCTGATGAATGAGCATAACGTCTCGGGTATTCCTATTGTTGACGGCAAAAAACTTGTCGGCATCCTGACACGCAGAGACCTGAAGTTCCTCAAAGACTTAGACGTGAAGATAAGCTCCGTAATGACGAAGGACAATTTAGTTACCGGCCCTGCTGAAACGACACTTGAACAGGCAAAGCAAATCCTGCAGAAACACAAGGTTGAGAAGCTGCCTTTGGTCGATGGCAAAGGAGAGTTAGCGGGTCTGATTACAATGAGGGACATCGACCGGGTCCAGCAGTATCCGCTGGCGGCGAAAGACCGGCGGGGCAGATTGCGAGTCGGAGCAGCAGTGGGTGTGCACGATTACGAGCGAATCGAGGCGCTGATAGCGGCGGATGTCGATGTTATCGTGGTCGATACCGCTCACGGGCATTCGCAGAATGTCGTAGATACGGTAAAGAAAGTTAAAGCCAAGCACGATATCGATGTTATTGCGGGCAATATCGCAACGGAGCGGGCAGCCGAAGAGTTGATAGCCGCCGGTGCAAATGCCGTTAAGGTCGGCATCGGCCCCGGTGCGATTTGCACCACGAGAGTAATTTCCGGAGTTGGGATGCCGCAGGTATCCGCTATAATCAACTGCGCCAAGGCCGCGGAGAAACGTAATATTCCCGTTATTGCCGACGGGGGGATAAGGCACTCCGGCGATATAACCAAGGCAATCGCAGCGGGCGCATCAACCGTGATGTTAGGGGCGCTGTTTGCGGGTCTGAAGGAGAGTCCCGGCCAGTTGGTTATCTATAAGGGCAGGCAGTTCAAAGAATACAGGGGTATGGGCTCATTGGGGGCGATGGTCAAGGGTTCGGCTGAAAGATACGCACAAAGAAGCTCGACGGCAAAGGACAAACTCGTTCCGGAAGGGGTCGAGGGGCGGGTGCCGTACCGCGGCACGCTCGATGATTTCGTTTATCAATTAGTCGGTGGGCTGCGGGCGGGTATGGGCTACTGCGGCGCACGAAATATCGAGGAGCTTAGAAGAAACAGCCGATTTGTCCGTGTCAGCCCGGCAACGGTCAGCGAATCGCATCCGCACGATATACAGATAACCAAAGAGGCCCCGAATTACTCGGCGACCGAGCCATTTGAGGATTAATGTCAGGGTTGTGCGTTTTGTAATTTTGAATAGCAATCCTGCATACCGGTTTTACTGAGAGCTTTTATGCAGCGTGAGATGATAGCCATTTTAGACTTTGGCAGTCAATATATCCAGTTGATTGCCAGACGCATTCGCGAGCAAAGCGTATATTCTCAGATTTTTCGAGCGGATATAACAGCATCGCAGTTACGGCAGTTAGGTGTTAAGGGGTTGATATTGTCCGGTGGGCCTGCAAGCGTCAAAGACAGAAATGCGCCGGGATGCGATGAAGAAATTTTTGAATTAGGTGTGCCAATCCTGGGTATATGCTACGGTATGCAATTAGGCTGTAAAATTTTGGGGGCGGAGATAGTTGCCGCCGAGAGGCGTGAGTTCGGACGAACAAATCTATCCATTCTTGATAATAGCGACTTGTTCGCGGGGCTGGCGGATTCAATCACCGCCTGGGCCAGTCACGGCGACCAGGTCGGCAGATTAAACGATGATTTTGTCAGGTTGGCAACTACAGAGACCTGTCCGTACGCTGCGGTAAGGCATAAAGGCAAGAGGTTTTTCGGCGTTCAATTTCATCCTGAGGTTGCACACACGCCGAAAGGGCCACTGATTCTGAGAAACTTCCTGTATGATATTTGCGGCTGTAGCGGCGATTGGAAGATGAGCGATTTTGTCGGCGAGACCGTCGAGGCGGTTCGCCGACGCGTCGGCGACGCCACGGTAATATGCGGGCTGAGCGGCGGGGTGGACTCATCGGTTGTAGCGTCGCTGGTCCATAAGGCGATAGGCAGTCGGCTTGTGTGTATTTTTGTTGACAACGGATTGCTGCGAAAGAATGAACGAGAAAACGTTGTGTCCACATTCCGGGACCATTTTCATATAGACCTGCGAGTTGTGGACTGGTCTGAACAATTCCTGAAAGGTTTATCCGGCGTAACGGACCCACAGCAGAAACGGCGGATAATCGGTTCTGAATTCATCGAGGCCTTTAAGTCCGAGGCGAGCAAGATTGCCAATGCGAGGTTTCTTGCGCAGGGGACACTTTATCCCGACGTTATCGAGTCCGGCTGTAAAGACGGCAATCCGGCGGCCAATATAAAACTGCACCACAACGTAGGCGGCCTGCCTGCCGAGCTGGGCTTCGAGCTGATTGAGCCGTTGCGGGATTTGTTTAAGGACGAGGTTCGGATTGTCGGAGAATACTTGGGGCTGCCGGAGGAGATTGTCTGGCGGCATCCGTTTCCGGGGCCCGGACTGGCGGTTAGAATAGTCGGCGAGGTTACGCCTGGCAGACTGGAAATTCTGCGGGCGGCTGATGACATCCTGACGGACGAGATAAAATCGGCGGGGCTGTATAGAAAGATTTCGCAGGTTTTGGCGGTGCTTTTGCCCGTCTCGACCGTCGGCGTGATGGGGGATGGGCGAAGTTTCGAGAACGTCATTGCTATTCGGGCGGTTGAGACCCCTGACTTTATGACCGCTGACTTCTCACAGGTCCCCTATGAGGTGCTGGCCCGTATATCCAACAGGATTATAAACGAGGTGCGTGGGGTTAATCGCGTCGTCTATGACGTCTCAAGCAAACCACCTGCTACAATCGAATGGGAGTAGTTTTTAGCGTATAGCGTATAGAATTAAGGTTAATCTTTGCAAATGAGAGTTTATTGTCGAAACGGATGTCGGCTGGTGGTTGTTTGTGTGGGTTTGATTTTGGCCGGCGGCTGCGCAACTCAAGCAGATAACCCGTCGAGGAAGAGCCCCTTCATTGAATCTACGATGGTTGATTTGCTCAATTTGCCGGGCGGAGTTATCGAAGAATCAAAAAAGGGATTAGATGACCTGTCTGAAACATCGGGCTATGTTCTTGAATCTGCCACGGCCAACGTTAACGATTGGCCGGGCAGAATCATCAAGGATACCAAAGAGTGCTTTTTGAGACCAGATAACTTGACCGCTCTGCTGTTGGCCGGCGGCGCAAGTGTTGCAATGCGCAGCAGCGGCGCCGATAAAAAACTGAACGAGAACTTCGACGACCATCACGTCTTCCGCGGTTTTAGAGATGAGAGCCTTAATGTGATTGGCCATCCATGGACGCAGTTTGGGATGGCGACTCTTTGGTATGCGGTCAGCGCAAAAAACCAGGACGAGCTCAACAAAGCACGGGCACAGACTATGATAGAAGCGCTGTCGGTGACGGGGGCGGTGGCGATTGGTTTGAAAGCAATCAGGGACAACGAAACACCCAACGGTAAACAGTGGGCCTGGCCCAGCGGCCATACTGCAAGCTCGTTTACGGTCGCCTCTGTTCTGGATGAATTTTACGGCCCGAGGGTGGGTGTTCCGGCGTATATAGCGGCATCACTTGTGGGCTGGCGAATGATGGATACCGGCGACCACTGGGCGAGCGATGTTCTGTTCGGAGCGACTTTGGGCTGGGTTGTCGGCCATACCGTTGCGGACAGGCATAAACAGCTTGAGGTTGCCGGTTTCGAGGTGCTGCCATACGCGGGAAATAGCAATGGTGTGGTAGTAGGCGTTACCCTCGTAAAGCGATTTTAGTTGTAGCATTTGGCGTTTGCCTTACGACGGGAAGATTGATAAAATACGTTCTGAAAACAGGAGCCCTGATATGTTTCGTTTTTACGCAAATGCAATCTCCCATGCGTCCAAGCGCATTGCGGCGGGGATTTTTACCGTGGGGCTGCTGCTGATTGGTTTTGGTGTTATTATTCTGGCACTGCCGGAGGTTTTTGCACTTCTTGCCGCTGCGGTATTTTTTGTTGGAGGTCTCGGCTGCGCCGTTACCGCTGTCAAAATCTTTTTGGCCCAAAGACGGTTAGACAAACTTACTTCTGACGATTCGGAGGCGTACAGGAAAAACGTTCAAATCCACATTGAAGAAGATTTCGACGTATAAGTAATCAGCGGATTTTCAGTGTCGCAAGCGCAACGGCGGCGAAGGCGGCGGCCAGGAGCCAGAAGCGCACTACGACCTGCGGCTCGCTCCAGCCGGCAAGATGAAAATGGTGATGAAGAGGCGCGCATCTAAAGAGGCGTTTGCCGCCGGTATATTTGAAATAGCCAATCTGCAGGACGACGCTGGCCAGCTCCACGATAAAGACGCCGCCAATGATTAAAAGCAGGATTTCATTTCTCGTAACCAGCGCCCCGTAGCCCATAGCCGCCCCCAGAGGCAGCGAGCCCACATCGCCCATAAAGACTTGGGCTGGATGGCAGTTGTACCACAGAAAGCCGAGCACCGCCCCCACTATGGCCGAATAAAAGATGCTCAATTCGCCGGCGGCGGGTATGGCAGGCAGCAAAAGGTAGCTTGCCCAGATGATAGGGCTGGTTCGCGTCATCGTCTCGGAGGCGACATAGCAGAGCACCGCCAGAACCAGACTGACCATACCGACGCATCCGGCCGCCAAGCCATCCATACCATCGGTCAGGTTGACGGCGTTACTGGTTGCGGAGATATAAAAAATCGCTATCAATACAAACATCCAGTTGGCCAACGGCAGACCGTGCTTGTAGAAGGGCAGCCAGAACAGCTTGCCGTCCGCTATATGAGCGAAATCGGCGTACAAAAACGATGCTATCAAGACCGCCCCGCCAATCTGAAAGAGAAGCTTCTCCCAGGGTTTCAGCCCGTTTCTGCTGCGGTGACGGGAATCGCTGTCCACAGGACGCCTTGCGGCGGTGAGCTTTAGCCAGTCGTCGACTCCGCCGAGAGTGCCAAACCATATCACCAGAATAATCGCCTTTTGAACGAATGGATTATTCAGCTTTGCCCACAGTAGCGTTGTGGCCAAGCTTGCAAGAATGATAATCAAACCACCCATTGTGGGCGTGTTGATTTTTTCTTTGGTCAGTTCATTCAGCTTGGCGTGATGAAACTCCGGCCGGTCGCCGATTTTTTTGCGCATCAGCCAGCGAATAATCGCAGGGCCGAACAGAACGGCGATGCAGAAAGAGGTCAGAATGGCCGCTACGCAGCGAAACATCACGTCCTGATAGGCGTAAAAGCCCAGCCGATGGGTAATTACGTCGCGTAAATGCCATAACAGGTGGTATATCATTTTGCGTCTCGTTTTGCGCAGATGCGCTTGCAATCTACGAGAAGAGTTCTTTCAGTTTTTCGATGGTCATCTCAAGTTTTGCCGTCCGTGAGCCCTTGACCAATATTATATCGTTGTCTTTTATGAATTTTGCCAGATTATTACAACAAGTAACCGTATCATCGAAGGATTCTGTCTGCAAATCATATTTAGCATTTTTTTCTGCGGCTTCGGCAACAATTCTCGCGTATCTGCCGACAGCCAGGAGTAGTTTGACTTTTGCCTGTGCGATATCTTTTCCGAGCTGTCGGTGCAGTTGTTCCGTCTGTCGGCCGAGTTCAGCCATATCGCCGCATATAAAGACTAATCGTCTTTTGCGATTTTGAATTTTCAGGATATCCAGTGCAATTTTCATCGATGCGGGATTTGCATTATAGCAGTCGTTTAACACCGTAAGCCGCCCGATTTGCAGCGGTTCGGTTCGCATAGGCACGGTGGGAGTGGTCTTTAAGGCCTGTGCAAAATCGTCAATACTTATGTCAAACCGGCTGCAGACGGCCCAGGCGGCGAGTGCGTTTTCAATGTTGCCCGCCCCCGCTAACGGCAGAGCAATCTTGGTCGCGTCGATAGTAAAGCGGCTGCTGAAATTGTCAAAAGTTATGTCCCTTGCTCGTACGTCACAATCCCTCGATATGCCGAAGGTCATAATTCGGGCCGTCGGCAGCGAGACACGAGACGCAAGATGAGCGTTGATTATCAGGACACCATTGTCCTGCAGGCCTTGTGATATTGACAGCTTTTCCCGGATGATTGTTTGCAGGTCGCCGAACCCTTCTATATGGGCGGGATGGACGTTGGTAATCACTGCGATGTCAGGGCTGGCGATTCGAGTCAGGTAGCCAATCTCGCCGGGGTGGTTGCTGCCGAGTTCGGCGATGATAATCTCGTCCTTCGGGTCGGCGCCAAGCAACGTTAAGGGCAGACCGATATTATTATTAAAGTTCTTCGGCGCCGCAAGGACGCGGAAATGCCGGCTTAAGACGTGATGGATAATCTGTCTTGTCGTTGTTTTACCTACCGAGCCGGTTATCGCAACCACTTTAAAGTTACCTTGCCGGCGGTATTCTTGCGCGAACTCGCCGAGGGCCTTTATCGTATCGTTAACTTTAAGAATAGTTTTGCCGGCAAACTTGTCTGCCTTGAGGTCTTTATTGACCACGGCACAGACAGCGCCTTTAGCGAAGGCATCAGGGACGTAATTGTGACCGTCAAAATTTTCACCGCGGATAGCGAAGAAGCAATTGCCGGTTTTGACGGTTCGCGAGTCGATATTTACACCGGTGAAGGAACCGCTATTTCCTGCCGGTTTGGCCTTTACTATTCGGGCCAGATGCTCGATTGAGAATTTCTTCATTTTCGTTTCTTAAGGTACTGCTGGGCTATCGTCTTGTCGCTGAAATCGAATTTTTGTGTTCCTATTATCTGATAGTTCTCGTGGCCTTTGCCTGCTATGAGCACAATATCGTCTTTGGCGGCGGTTTTTATGGCCAGCTCGATTGCCTTTTTTCTGTCCGGCTCAATTATTTTCGTATCTCGTATCTCGTATCTCCACCGTAAGGCGTCCTGTGGAGTATCTCGTAAACCATTGCTTTGTATCAGAGGGGCTTTTTCAAAACCGGCGACAATCTCATCTATGATGTCTTCCGGTTTTTCGGTTCTTGGATTGTCACTGGTAACAATCACAAAATCGGCTAATCGCTCTGCGACGGCGGCCATACGCGGTCTTTTGGTTCTGTCCCTGTCTCCGCCGCAGCCGAAGACAACTCGAAGTTTCCCGACAGGTCGGGATAACGGCCTTAATGTCGAGAGGACATTTTTCAAGGCATCTTCGGTGTGTGCATAGTCGATAAAGACCGAAAAATTACCATCCCAGTCAAGTTTTTCCAATCGGCCTGGTATTGTTCGCAGGGCCGACAGCCCGGTGGCTATTGAGTGCAAATCGAATCCCGCCGCCAGGCACAGCCCCGCCGCCGCCAAGTGGTTACTGACATTGAAACGGCCGAGCAAGGCCGATACCACTTGCCGGCTTTCGCCGGCATATTCCAGAGTAAAAATGGTTCTGTTTATATCCATTGATTCAATATGCGCAGTAATATCAGATGGTGCATCGACGGCGTACCATAAGATTTTGGCGTCGGTTTGTTCGGCGACTTGTTTTGCCTCTGCGGATTGCTTGTTCAACACTGCTGTAGCATCAGAGGGCAGCTCTTTAAAAATCCTGGTTTTGGCAGCCAAGTAGCGTGCTTTGGTTTTATGGTAATCGAGGTGGTCGCCGGCGAGGTTGGTAAAAGCGGCGGCCTTGAAATTCAGCGACGCCAGACGGTCCTGAGCAAGGGCGTGGCTGCTGGCCTCGATGACCATATACTTAGCGCCAGCCTTGAGCATTTTTTCGGTCATCTCGGCAATGGTCAGGCAGTCGGGCGTTGTCAGTATTGCTTCGGAGCTTTCCGCTGATGTGTCATAGACGACTGTGCTGATAAGTCCGCACTTTGAACCGGCATTTGCTATACATGAGCGAACAAGATACGCAACGGTGGTTTTGCCGTTTGTGCCGGTTACGGCCAGGTTGATTAACTGCGAGGCGGGATTGCCTTTGGCCGCCTGTGCTAAAGCCGCTGCAGCTTTAGCCGAGTTATCAACGATGATGAACTCGTGGTTCGTGGCTCGTGGCTCGTGGCTCAATTCACGATTCACGATACACGATTCACGTTCCACAATAATATATCCGGCGCCGTTTGCTATGGCGTGGTTAATAAAGTCGTGGCCGTCATACGTTGTGCCTTTGATAGCCACGAAGATGTCACCGGGGCCGACAAGACGGGAATCGATGCGAACCCGCGGCGCATCATTTGAACAGACCAGCGCCAGAAGCTCATCGAAAGTCATAATTTTTATCCCGTGGCCTATCTCTCATAGACAGGGCAGGCGACAAGCCGTTATTTGCGTTCTCGGACAGTCTTCGGATTAGTCGAACTGTATATCGGAAAGAACCAGCTCTACATTGCTGTTGCCGTTATAGGTATTGATTTGTGGCTGATATGCGACATTGAAAAATTCGTGGTCGAGCAGCTTTTTCTCCAGTGCCCCCATTCTGAAACCGATACAGCGGACCGAGCTGGTCCCGTCCGTTATTGCGAGCTGCAGATGGTTTGCCGCTGCGCCGACCCTTCTGGGAGCGGAGGTGAGACGGGCGCCTTTCGTTGCGAAAATCGGTTCTGGATTGCCCCTGCCAAAGGGGGCAAGCATCTGCAGCTCGGTGACTGTCTCTTTGTTGAACTGGCCAAGTGCCGCTGTCGCATCGATGTCCAGTTTACCGACTATGTCCTCTGTGTTTAGATTTTGAAGGCAATAGGCCTCGAAGTCGGCTGTAAACGGGGCAATTTTTTCGGCTTCGATGGTTATTCCGGCAGCCATTTTATGCCCGCCGAAGCTGATTAAGTGTTGTGAGCAGGCGTTGATGGCACTGAGTACGTCGAAACCTTCTATCGAGCGGGCGGAGCCGGCAGCAGTGCTGTTTGCCGTGCTAATCATAATCGTCGGGCGGTGGTATTTGTCCACTATTCGCGAGGCGACGATACCTATCACACCGCCGTGCCAATCTTCGCCGGCAAGCACGATACTCTTTCGCCCCGGCTGGTCAAGACCGAGCTTCGTTATCATCTCGCAGGCCTGTTTGAATATCCTTCGCTCATGCTGTTGTCGCTTGCTGTTTTGCTCCTTTAGGTATTCGGCTATCTGCATCGCGCGAGTTCGGCTTTCGCCTGTCAGCAATTCCACCGCCAGCCGGGCGTGACCCATTCGCCCGGCTGCATTGAGCATCGGCGCAAGCCGGAAGCCGATTGTGTTGCTGTCAAGTCCCTGTCCCGTCAGCCCCGCCGATTCAATCAGGGCCTGAACGCCGCACAGCCCGCAATCAGGCAGGGTCTTCAGTCCGTAGCTGGTCAGAATCCTGTTTTCACCTCTGATGTCCACGATGTCGGCTATGGTCCCCATAGCTGCCAGAGAGGTTGCGTTTATCATAAATTCACGCAATCCCGGCCCAAGTTTTTGTCCGGCGTTAACCCCGCCCCTCCGAGGGGCTGGGTTAAATTCGTTGGCAATCGCCCAAGCCAGCTTGAAGGCGACCATTGAGCCGGACGAATCCTGGTTGGGGTAGGATTCTTCCAGTGCAGGATGCACAATACCGGCCGCTTCGGGCAGGCGAGCGCCGGGCAGGTGATGGTCGGTTATTATCAGTTCAAGACCCAATTGCCCCGCAAGCTGGCTGCAGCTAAATGCTGTGATACCGCAGTCAACGGTGATTAAAAGTTTGGTGCCGGCTTCGGCCAGTGAGCGGACGGCCTCTTCGTTCAAGCCGTAACCTTCTTCGATGCGGTGCGGGATATAGTAATCAACATCGGCGCCAAGCAGTGTTAGAAGCTGCCACAGGATTGCAACACCGGTGATGCCATCAACGTCATAGTCGCCATAGACGGTGATTTTCTCCTTGTTTTTGACGGCCTGTTTTATTCGTTGGGCTGCGGCTTTGGCCCCGGGCATCTGCTCGGCGCTGATAAGTCCCGTCAGCTTTGGCCGAAGATATGTAGAGCCGGCGCGGGCGTCTGTTATTCCGCGATTGATTAGTACCTGCGCTAAAAGAGGCGAGACCTTCAGTGATTTAGCAAGTTGTCCGCAGCGGTCGTCCGCGGGCTGGATTATCCACCGTTTTTTTTGCGTCCCTGCAGAAAGTAGCATTTGACTAAGACCTTACCTTGCCGATGTGCAAATCAAATCCTGACTGTGCGCATTATAGTGGCTCATTGAAGATTGTCAAACCGAATCCATAAACCACGTTGGGTTTATGGCTTGATACCTCCCCCAAACGGCCCCGAGTGAAAATTGTTAGCCGCCGGTGGCCACTGCATCTAATATCTCGTCCAGCGTGGGGACTTGGGATTCCCAGGATTTAATCGCCGAGCCGTCGATTGTTACTACAATCAGCGGCGTTGTAATATACCATTTCTTGCTCGAATCCAGCCGGCCTGTCAGACAGGGTGTATCGGGTGGGATGGGACTGTCCTGCTGCGGGCCATAGGGGGGAATCTCGATAAACGCTATCTGTATCAGGCCCTCGCTGTCGGCCGGCAGTTCCCGGCTCATTTGGTCATACAGAGGTATCGCATCTCGGCATTCCGGGCAGTCCTCGTGATAGAATAATACGACTGCAATGCCCGACCGCAGAGATTCGGCGATATCGATGTGCTCGAGTATCGGCCATTCTTCACCGGCTTCTTCCTGGTGTGTCGGTGTCCGGCTCGTTTGTTTTGTGCCGGTTTGCTGGTCGCTTGTCGGGTCTTTTTGCGTCCATTCTTCGGGTCTTACCACTTCGTACCTGTTCGTTTTATCGGGCGGCTTGTTGAATATCAGAACGGGTATGATGACCACCATAAGGATAAATGTCGGTACAGCGACGCCGAAGAAGTGCGCCGCCTTTGGCCACGGCGGCGGCAATAGCTTCGCACCCTTAGGCCGAAAAATCAAAAGCCCCAGAAAAAGCGTTATATCAATGCACGAAAGCGTTATCCACGGGTCAACATCGACCGGCCCGAAACAGCCGCAGGACTCTTCCCCGGCGAGCCCCTTCTGCAGCGTTACTATTATGAATACCGCGAAGGCCAGCAGCGCCACCACCCAGGCCGCCTTCCTGAACAGTCCGCTCAAAAGCCATATCCCCAACCCTAATTCCAGCGGTATCTGGATTAAGAAAAACTCCCAGGACTCCCAGAAACCGGCGCTGATAATCGGCTCGGTGAGCAACTGGTAAATCTTCAGCCCAGCGGCGATGATAAGAATAACGCCCGTCACCGCCGTTACTATTCTGTTGACTGTTTCCATAAATGATAATTTTACAAAATTTCTTTGCGATTTTCAAACCGCTTTCGATTAGCACACTCAGGTTCCGCGTATATTTTTGTGCTCAAGGGCTGAATTTATTCGTTGATTTTAAACTGCCAGATGTCACTGAAGTTACTCCAGGCACCCCAGTCGTCCTTAGCTCTAACCCGCCAGTAGTAGGTTCTGCCTTTAACGAGCCAGCCGGCAGGCATTTCCCACTGCGGCTGTGATGAAAAGGTTATACGGTCAAAATTAGGCGAGACCGGCAGCAGCATATCCGAACGGGAACTGACCTGGATATGATAATTGGCGATAGAGCCGTCGATGTCTTTTGCCGACTGCCAGACGAGCTGGTTTAACGATTCCAGCCCAACACTGCTGCCGTCAGCCGGCGAAACCGGCCCGGCCGGCGGAGCCGGCGGCGTGGTATCGGAACTCTCGACCCAGCCGTGGGTAATCCGGACACGACGGCCTTGCTTCGACTGGTCGCGGTAAACAACCTTGTTCGCTCCCGCCGACAGGGACGGAAGTGATGTCGCCGCCATTTGAACGTCCGTTTCAATGTAAAGCCCGTTGATAGTGACATCATCCGGTGATTGGGATGCGTGAAGCTCAAACTTCACGTAATAATCGTAAATCGCCGCTGTCGGTTTTGGATTCAAGGCCTTATCGATAGCAACACGGCCTTCAAGCCAGCCTGTATCCTTCGCCGACCAAACCTCTATCCAGTCGCTGTCGTGAACCGATACGTAGATTCGACAGGTATCATCGGTGCTCTTGCGGAAGAATTTGCCGCCCACGACGCCGCCGACAATCGGATAAGGTGAGCTTACCTTGTAGATGACGGAGCCGGGCCATTCGACCGCCTCGGGGTGCAGCTTGGCGTCTTCGGTGCCGGAACCGATGGAGACGATGTTAAGCTCTGTGACAATGCCTCTGCGAAAGACGGCGCCGTCGAGGCGGGGCTGATAGATTATTTTGCCGTTGGCAAGCTGATACGGAAGCAGGCCTTCGGGCCTTTCCGGCTTGATGTTTCGGGGGTTGTAGCCACAGCGGTATTTGCCGATATGGTCCCAGCGGCGGATGAATTTCTCGCCGGGCCGAAGTGTCATTGCCATCGTGCTAAGCCACTGCTCGACCGGCATAATGTGCGGCGGATAGATTTGCTTATAGCCGCTGCCGCGATGCTTTACCTCCGTGGCTGCGAAGCCGCCCTCGATTGTGCGGTCGGCAAGGTCAGGGTTGTTATGCACCGTCCTGAAGGATGCGATGGTCGTGTTGTCGGGCTCGAGATAGAAGGAGTTCTGCTCGGGGTCGAAGAGGTACCAGCCATTGTCGTACCAGGCCTCGGCGACGCAGTGTGCGCCGTATCTGTCCGGCGGGTTCAGCCAGGTCGTTCGTGCAACCAGGCCGGCGTGGCGGGCCAGAATTACAAAGTTCGTCGCCGCATACTGACAGCCGCTGCAATAATAAGAATTGACCGCCTTAACGGGATTGGCCCGCTCCTTGTAGGTATTGCGCGACGGATGAGAACTGTCCTCGGGGACCTCAGGGCCGGGCCGCCTGTCGTTCTCGTGGGCCCGCAGCTCGACGTTCGAGATAAAAATGAATATCGCCATCGCTTTTTCGGCGTCGGTCATACCCGGCTTTAAGATGCCTGCGAGGATATCGTCAGCCGAGAACCAGTTGCGTTGGTTATTGACGACTATTCGGGGATTTATAATGTCGGTATCGCCGATGTTCTCGATGATGAGATACTTATTCGGCTGAAACTTGCTTTCTATACGCTTAAAGCCGAGATAGGTGTCAAAGTAACCAGCCGTATTGAACTCATCGAGTGTCCCGCCAAGTGTTATCTCGTAGCTGTGTGTGCCGGCTGTTATCAGCTCGACGTGCTCGTTGGCTGCTTTCTCAGGCTCGGCCTCGGTGACAGCACCACCGCAGCCAAAAATAAGAATGCCCAGAGAAACAAGGCCGACCGTCAGTATCGTTTGTCCTGTTCTCATAACGTTTTCCTCCTGTTTGTAAACCTTTTAATACTCAAACTGACCGATGGCCAGTTTGAAAATGCAAAAATCAAAGTGCAAAACGCAAAATTGCGGAATGTATTGTCAAAAATCGACTTACATTTAACATTTGCTACCTGTGGCAGAGCTACAAATCGGTCAGTTTGAGTTAATAATACATACGCTTATCATACCAGAAAGGGCGTTGAAATATAAATCATTTTCAAACCCTCATATACAGGCCGCCGTTTACGGCGATATATTCGCCGGTGATGAACCCAGCCGCTTCGGAGGCGAGGAACAGTATTGCCTTTGCCACGTCTTCAGCGGTGCCGTTTCTGCCTAAAGGCGTCTGTTCGGCAACGGCTTTTTTTCGCTCGGGGCTGCTGAACCTTTCGTGAAACCGTGTCTCGATAAGACCCGGCAGGACACTGTTGACGCGGATGCCGTAAGGTGCGAACTCTTTTGCCATAGCGATAGTTTCGGTGGCAACCGCCGCCTTTGCCCCTGCGTACATTCCCGCGCCGGGGCCTCCGCCGTGATGGCCGGCGACCGAGCCGATATTGACGATGTTGCCCCTGCTTTTCTTTAGAAAGGCCAGAGCGGCCTTGGTCGCCAAAAAGATGCTGCGGACGTTGGTGGCGTATACATCGTCGTGATACTTCACGGTGCCGTGCTCGAACGGCTGTCTTTCGATAAGCGAGCCGGCGTTATTAACAAGGACGTCAATCCCGCCGGCGGTGCCGGCAAAGCGCTCAATCATTTTGCCGACCTGTCCTTCTTTGCGCATATCCGCCCGCAGCAGGACACCGTCGCTGTATTTTTTAACTTCTTTGAGTGTATTTTCACCGCCGGTTTTGGTTTGAAAATAATGGACGCCGACGAAGCAGCCCTGCTTGGCGAACTCAATCGCCGTCGCCTGCCCAATCCCGCTCGAAGAACCGGTTACCAAAACCTTTTTACCTTTAAGATCTGAGTAAGTCACTTTAGATTACCACGGATAGCGTAAAACATAATATTTCAGGATGCGTTATGTGATTTCAGCCAATGTCTGGGCAATTTCGTTTGCCTCGACCATTTTTATTTCTACCTTATTGAAAAGGTTGCCAGTTTCTTTCTGTAATCTGTTCAATGCTATTTTGCAATAATAAGGGTCTATCTCCACACCTATACTGTTTCTGTCGGATTTGATAGAGGCCAGTACCGTTGTGCCTGTACCGCAAAACGGGTCGACAACGGTGTCCCCGTAGAAAGAAAACATTCTTACGAGACGATATGAAAGTTTTAAAGGGAATGGTGCAGGATGCTCTCTGGTGGAAGCACCGCTGATATTCCAGAACTGTTGAAACCACTTATTGTATTCTTCTTTTGATATTCTGCTAAGCCGTCTTTGTTTTTGGGTTGGCCGACGATATCCCCCCGGCTTTCTTTGCATCAAAATAAATTCTATGTCATTCTTGATGATGGCATTAGGCTCGTATGGTTTGCCGAAAAATTTTGTGCCGTTGTTTACTTCGTAGTTTGCGTTTGCGATTTTGTGCCAGATGATTGGGTTAAGATTGTCAAAACCAATTTTTTGACATGATACAACTATGTCGGCGTGTAACGGCACCACTACGTGCCGACCGTGCTTTCGACGCGACAGGCAAACATCACCTACAACACATACAAGACGACCTCCTGGAACAAGGATACGATAGCATTCTTTCCATACCTTGAGTAATTCTGCTGTAAATGTCTCGTAATCTTCAATATGCCCGAGTTGCCCAGGTTGTTCTCTGTAGCGTTTGAGAGACCAGTAAGGTGGAGAGGTAACAATCAGATGAACGCTTTCATCCGCGATGAAAGAAAGGTCTCTTGCGTCTCCACGGACCAGAATGTGGCTTTTAATTTGGTCTTTCACGCTGACGCCTCCAGTATTGACAAAAGTAATCTTACCGCATTTTCCACGGAATCTTTTGCTTCAGAGGCAAAGACCACGCCATCTATATAATCGGAGCGCAATCGGCTTTGAATGTTAACGTGTTCATCTATGAATGGATAGTAAACAACAACTCCAAACTTACTTTTCGGACAAATAGAGTTTAATTTTGCTGCCTTATTTACAATTTCATCGCATCTTTTATGAATATCACGTCTTGCTTCGATTCGCTTAATGTCTATTCCTGCATTTATTTCACCGGCCTCAGGAGTAGCTGCATCTAATTCAAATTCATCTTCTCCGACCTTGAACTTTCTTTTCTTATATGAGGTCTTGCCGTATTTGTTCAGACTTTCAACAACAAGCTTCTCCCAACGTCCCTTGCTCTTTCTTATTTCCTTGTCGATGAAGGCAATTTTATCAATCTGCGTGAGGGAAGGAATTTCCACATAATCAGGAAGAAATGGTTTGATATATCCTGCTATTATCCTGGCTTGGTCTTCGCCAAGTCTTGGATTGTATGTATCGACATTTTTAATTGACAAGTCTCTTTCAATAGCACGCCCAGCAATGTTACAGATAGCTAAAAGGGACTTTAGAATTAAGGGATAGCGGATAATAGCTTCTGCAAGGTCAAAAGCCGACATGCCCGAAAATACGACTACTTCGACTTGGCGTTTTTCTATGAAACGAGAAAAAGCCTCGCGTAAAGCCGTTTCTACGGTCTTTATCCTTGCTTGCGCATCCTTTTTCACCCAACCGATGTAATCAGCATGACTTCCATATCTGTCAGACAACAGTTAATTCTCCTACACTTTTTTCCGGTTGATTAGAGTTTTGTTAAATACATTTGGGTTATTTGTTTATACTGTTATACTCGCTTCTCTGCAATTATGTTTTTTCTTCTGGTTCGCCTTGTATTTGGGTGAGTTGTAGGCCGAAGCGGTCGAGTTTTTTCTGGCCTTCATCGTATTGACCGTAGGCGTTTCGCAGATGTCTGCCGAGAATCTCCCAGCTGGTGCCGAAATCAGCAAAAGAGGCATTAAGCCGTTTTAAGTTTTGGCGGATTTCGGCGGCCTGTTTTTCTATCTGCAGGCCGTGCAGGCCCATCGCCACCGTCATCAGATACGCATACAGCAAATTCGGGCTTACCGGTATCACCTTTTTGTCTAATGCGTGCTGGGAGATGTCCTGCGTTTCGCCGGTATATTTTACAATCGTTTCGTAATAGACGTTCTCGGCCGGTATGTACATCAAGGCAAAATCCAGCGTTCCCTCGGCAGGCCTGATATAATCAGAAGCAATTTTATCAATATGAGCCGTTACGTCTTTGAGAAACTGTTTGCGAAGCTTTATTTTTTCCTCATCAGTTTCTGCCTTTACAACCGCCTCGAAGCCCGGCAGCGGGAACTTCGCATCGACGGGCACGCAGTAATCAGCCATCTTGATTAGGGCATCGACCATTTTGCCGTCCCTGAAGGTATATTGCAGTTCGTAGCTGTCTTTCGGCAGGACCTGGGAAAGCAAATGCTCTAATGACCATTCGCCCATCTGGCCGCGAAGCTTGGGGCTGGCTAATATATCCTGCAGCCGTCTTACCTCGGTGCCGAGAAGCAGCATCTGCCTGTTTGTGCCCTGAAGCTCGCCTATCTGCGTATTTAGCTGACTGAGCACCTTCTGGCTGGATTGCACGCTCTCGGTGAGGGTGCTTTGGCCGAGCTGCAGTGATTTCTGCAGATTTTCTGAGGTTTTGTCCTGAGCGGCCCTTACGGCCTCAAGCTGCTGGGCGAGCAGTGCGATGGCGCCGGCCTGGCCGGCTGATTCCCGTCTGCCGGCAAAACCGGCGACAAGCAGCCAGACCAACAGCCCAACCACGACCAGAATCAGGACCAAACCCGCAGCGACTAAAATTAATTCCATTCATTTATCCTTAAAAAGTATGTTGATTATAGATTTTCTTTGTCGCTGCGTCAAAGGCCAATACCAATCGCTGAATGGACGGCAAATAATCCTTGATATAGCCGCTCGATTCATATATCGTTGGTAGTTCCAAAAGTAAAACTATACATCTAAAATCTCGGAGATACCAAAAATGACTGCAAAACAACATTATACACGAAGGCAATTCTGCAAGACCTTCGCCAAAGGCGGCCTTGCCGCCGGCCTGTTCGGATTTTCCACAGTTTCCTGCAATAACGGGCGGCCCCTGTGCAGCGGGAGCGGGGCGTCTCTCAGCGGAAAGCGGAAGCCGCCAAACATAGTGTTGATTTTCACCGACGACCAGGGCATCAACGATGTCGGGCTGTATGGCAGTGAGATTTCCACACCCAATATGGACAGCATAGGCAAAGAAGGGATAAAGTTTACCGATTTTTACGTAGCGGCGCCGTCCTGCACACCTTCCCGTTTCGCTTTGCTGACGGGCAGATACCAGTATCGAGCGGTCGAGCCGTTTCAGGAGGCGCTGATGCCCCGCGAGCCAAAGCACCACGACATCCATCTGGCCGACGATGAGGTAACCATTGCAGACGTGCTGAAAGCCGCCGGTTACAGGACGGCCCTGATAGGCAAATGGCACCTCGGCCACGGCAGTATCGAATTCGGGCCGAACAGCCACGGCTTCGATGAATTTTACGGATTTCTGCCCGGGTGTATTGATTTCTACAAGCACAGCTACGAGGCCGACCCCGCCTGGTACCGCAACAAAAAACTGATAGAAGAGGAGGGATATGCAACGGATTTGCTTACCGATAAGGCGGTAAAATTTATAAAGACAAATAAAGACAGCCCTTTCTTTCTGTATCTGGCCTATAACGCCCCGCATTATGGAAGATGTCCCGACGGTAAATTCCTGCAGACTCCGCCCGGCTATCCGGACCTGCCTGAAAAATCAACGGACGACCGAAGGGTCTATACGGCAATGGTGGAAAATCTCGACAAAGGCATCGGCAACGTTCTTGCGGCGCTTAGAGAGCTGAACCTTGAGGAAGATACGATAGTTATCTTTATGTGCGATAACGGGGCCGATTACAGATACGGCGGCAGCAACAAGCCCTACCGTGGACAGAAAGGGACCATCTGGGACGGCGGGATAAGAACTGCCTGTATGATTCGCTGGAGGAACCGAATCAGGCCGGGGCAGACCCGTAGCCAGCTTGGTATCAGCTTAGATATATTGCCGACGTTGGCCCGCTGGACCGGGGCGGCGCTGCCGAACCGCAAGTTGGACGGTATCGACCTGAACGACGTTATCTTCAATAATGCACCGGCACCCGAACGGCACCTGTTCTTCCGTCAGAGACCCCGAAACCAGATAGCAGTCCGAGGCAATAAGTGGAAATATCTGCAGGATACCGACGGTACGGAGTATCTGTTCGATATGACAAAAGACCCGTATGAGAAAAATAGCCGTTTAGCAGACAATCTCGAACAGGCAGCAAAAATGAAAGCAGCATACGAAAAGTTCATAAGTGGTTTGTAGCTGCCTGACTTGCAGAGAGAAACCGTGCCGAAGCATCATCTTGTAATTTTGAAAAGGCCGTATTTGGAGGCGATTCTGGCCGGCCAAAAGCAAATCGAATCTCGCTTCACCAGGACAAAGTGTGCGCCCTTCGGGCGGGTCTCGCCCGGCGACAGGTTGTTTCTTAAATTAAGCTCAGGGCCGGTCTGCGCGGTGGCAACCGCCGCTGCGGTTAAAAACTTCGCTGACCTGACGCCGGAGAGAATACTGAAGCTCAAGCAGCGATATAACCAGTACATTGCCGGCTCCGACGAATACTGGCAGGGCAAGGCAAGCTGTGGGTTTGGCCTTTTAGTCTGGCTGAAGGACGTTCATACCATCGAGCCGGTGCGAATAAGCAAAAAAGACTGGCGGGCGTGGGTGGTGCTGACGGAGAAAGAGGATTTCGGTCTGCTGAAAATGGATGTCCTTGCTACACGGGCAAGATGCCCGTGCCACTTCTGACTTCTGTCACGGACGGGACGTCCGTGCTACTGAGTTCTTATTGGACCTTACCTCTATTTCCAGTCGTCGGGGTAATAGACGGATTCGGGTGCAATCTCAAACTTTCTGCACAACTGCTCTGCCAGTGCCTCCGTCCTTTTTATCTGAAAGTCGGTTGGGGAGTGGCCCTGCTTGTCGGCTATGATGCAGATTCGGATGGTCTGTTCACTGCCATACCAGCTCCTTCCCGGTATGATTGACCACTGTTGCTGCCATTTTTCGGTTGGCTGTATCTGGCCGTCGCCGCCACCGAGGCCGTTACACAAACAGAAATGGCAGTTGATGTCCTCCGGGCCGGCCAGCCCGGCCAGCGAGGCCAACTGCTCAATGTTACCTGCTCTGGTGTTGCTGTAGTAAATCTCGATTTGATTCCACCGCCCGCGAAACTGCGCAGCTCGGGAGGAAACAGCCTTTTCGACAGGGTCGAGCCGGCAATACGTCGAAAGAGAAAACGGACCAGCGGAGGGGGGATTATTTCCCAGAGCCATTAAGATTACCGCCCCGGCCGTCATCGAAACCAGAAGCGCCGCTAACACCTTTGCCACCCGTGGCTGTTCCGACATTGGCTCCATCCTTGAAAAATGCCCTGAAGGCAGTGGTGATTGCTCACAATAGAGGGCTGGAATACTTTATATGATAAACATCGGCGTCCGCAAATAAATATCTTCAATTTTTGCCGGAAATTTTGTAGTTTATTCCGCCGACGTTATTCGAGCGGCTCTCATTTTCGAAGAATCAAAAAAACCTTGACTAAATGCATCTGCTCTGCGATAAAAACCGCCGAGTATTTTAGAAAGCAGCTTGATGCCGAAGCAAAACCGGTGTGGAAGAGTTATTAGGACCAATAATAACGGAAGCCAAGAAATGAAAACAAAATTTCGTCCGCTATCCGATGAGGAAATCGCCAAGCTCACGGCCCGGGGCTGTAGTTGCGATGACTGGTCAAAGGTTGAGGTCGCCGAAAGGTTCAATACGGCAGCGGTAAAATCGACCCATTTCTCCGGCGAGATAAAATTAGGCGTTTTCGAGAAGCAACTGTCGTTTTTCGGCGGTATTACAAGACCGGCCGGCATCAGTAACGCAACAATACACAACTGCACCATCGGTGACAACGTGTACATTAACCACGTCAGAGATTGTATCGCCAACTATCATATAGAAGACGAGGTGGTAATCGAGAATGTCGATTTGCTCGCCACCGACGGCGAAAGTTCCTTCGGTAACGGAACCGAGGTGGCCGTCATAAACGAGGCGGGCGGCAGAGAGATACCGATTTACGACCACCTGTCCGCTCAAGTCGCCTATATAATAGCGCTCTACCGCCACAGGCCGAAGGTTGTTGAAAAGCTCAAAAAAATGATAGCCGACTACACCGTTTCTGTCGTCTCATCTATGGGATTTGTGGCAAAAGCTGCCAGGATTACTAACTGCCGGGTTGTTAAAAACGTCAGGGTAGGTCCTGGGAGTGTTATCGAGGCGGTTGACAGATTGGAGAACGGCTCGGTCAATAGCTGTCCGGAGGACCCTGTCTATATCGGCCCGGCTGTTTCGGCGGAAGACTTTATCGTCTGTTCCGGCTCGAAGATTACCGATGCCGCCGTAATATCCAGATGCTTCATAGGCCAGGGCTGCGTGGTGGCGAGGCAATTTTCGGCGGAAAACTCGGTGTTCTTCGCCAACTGTGAATGCCTGCACGGTGAGGCCTGCTCGATATTTGCCGGCCCTTATACCGTTACTCATCACAAGTCAACGTTGCTAATCGCAGGGATATTTTCGTTCTTTAACGCAGGCAGCGGCTCCAACCAGAGCAACCACTTGTATAAATTAGGCCCTGTTCATCAGGGAGTGCTTGAAAGAGGAAGCAAGACAGCCAGCGATTCGTATATGCTCTGGCCGGCAAAGGTCGGTGCATTCAGCGTTGTAGTCGGCAAACACTACGGAAGGCCGGACACCGGCGATTTCCCTTTTTCGTATCTGACCGAGCGCAACGGCGAGACCGTCCTTGCCCCCGGCACAAACCTGCGCAAGACAGGGCTGGTACGTGACGAACGGAAATGGCCCCGCCGCGACAGGCGAAAAGACCCGAAAAAGCTTGACCTTATAAACTTTGAGCTTTTAAGCCCATACACGGCTCAAAAGCTGCTCAAAGGCCAACGATTACTTACAGACCATAAGGCGGCTGGCGGCGGGCAAACAGACTTTCTTAACTGCCCCGGCGCCAGGGTCGAAAACTCAGCGATAGCCAACGGCATTAGAGTTTACCAGAACGCCGTCGATAAATTCCTCGGTGATTGTCTGGTTGAACGATTGGAAAAGTTAGCGGAAAGCGCCTTCAAAGGCAGGGATGAGCTGCGTTCCGTGCTGAAACCCAAAACCGATATGGGCACCGGCAAATGGGTGGACCTGGCCGGGTTGTTCGCCCCGCAAGAGTACGTTGAGAAAGTGCTGTCTGATATTGAAAATGACAGTATCAGGAGCTTGGAGCAGATAACGGATGCTCTCCAATCAGCATATAACAATTATGCTGATTACAGATGGGCTTGGGCAGCAAGGACGTTAGAACAGCAAATGGGCAAGGGTATCAATGACATTACCGTTGATGATATTATTGAACTGGTAAAGAAGTGGAAGGCAGCCGGCGAAAGGCTGGCGTCCTGGAATCTTGCCGATGCCCAGAAAGAATACACCGGTGCGATGCGAACAGGCTACGGCATCAACGGAGATGAGCAAACAAAAGATGCCGACTTCGGGGTGGTAAGGGGCCGCTTCGAGACCAACAGCTTCGTTTGCGAAATCAAAGAATCTACAGACCAAAGTGTCGGTCGAGCTGAAAGGCTTATCAGCCGATTAGAAGACCTGCGCTGATATAAACCTTGCCGCTCAGCCAATTTTACCCCTGCTGCAATGTTACACAGCTCACATCACGGCTGAGGACTTGTTGACGACGGCTCTTTGCCGGGCGGGTAAACGATATTGGCCTTGTCCCTCAGTGTCTTGACATACTGCATGGCAAGCTCGTTTTGCCTCTGCTGGGTTAGTGTCTGCAATATACCGTTTTTGGCCTGCTCAAACGTTGTAACGCCGGCCTCTTTGTGGTCGGTAACCTTTATTATGTGGTATCCGAATTGTGTCTGAACAATGTCACTGACGTGTCCGACCTGTAGTTTGAAAGCCGCTTCCTCGAAGGCCGGTACCATTTGACCTTTGCCGAAGAAGTTCAAGTCGCCGCCTCTTGCCGCCGATGGACAGCTTGAATTCTGCCTGGCTAATTCTGCAAAATCGGCGCCTTCTTTTATTTGTTTAAGCAGCTCTTCGGTCTTTGCCTTGGCTTTTGCGTCGGCCTCGTTCGGGTCTGTGTTAGGGTCGGTGGTGTCAGGTGTTATGAGAATATGGCTTGCCCTGACCTCTTCGGGCGTCTCGAACTGACTTTTATGCTCGGAATAATACTTTTTGGCATCGTCCTCTGTAACGGTTATCTCGCTGGCAAGTTGAGCATCGATAAGTTTCTGGTAGCCAAGCCCTTTTCGGAGTCGTTGTTTTACCTGGTCGAAAGTTTGGCCGTAGGCCTCAACCAGCGCCTTGAAATCGTCCAGCGACAGTCCCTGCTGAGACGCTATTTTATTGATATGCTCGATTACTTCTTCTTCCGTAACTACTATGTTGGTTGCTTTTACCTTTTCATCCAGCAGCAGCATCTCTACCATCCCATTGAGGGCCTTTTCTCTGATTTGCTTTTTGTATTGCTCAACGAACTGAGGCGAGAGCTGCTGGGCCATCTTCTCAAGCTGCGGCTTAATTTCCGCCTCTATCTGGCTTTCGTAAATGTTGGTGCCGTTTACAGTAACCGCAATGCTGTCGGCAGCCGGCTCGGCGGTGCTATTCGGCTCAGCTGCATTGACATCGGCCCCTGCCGCCAGACCGCAAACAGCGACAAATGTTAAAAGCAGGGCTAATCTTTCGAGTTTCGAGTAAAGATAACTTTTCATAATTGTGACCCTTTCAAAGCCGTAGAACATTAAAAATTTATGTTAATTAAGCCATTATCGTATTAGAAGATAGGTAAGTCAACATTTTTTTCGTTGTGGGACGTTCAGGGAACATTTGACTTGATTTGACCAACTCGCTAAACTACCAAAGAAGGTAAAAAGGCAAAAGTAAAATGAACGACGAACCACGAGAAAGCTGTGGTCTGTTCGGTATTTTCGGAGACCCTGAGGCAGTTCAGAAGACCTACTTTGGCTTATATAGTCTCCAGCACCGCGGGCAGGAGTCTGCGGGAATCGCCTCCAGTAACGGCGAATTTATCCAGTGCTACAGCGGTATGGGCACCGTGGGCAGGGTCTTTCGCAGCGGCTCAGGGCTTCTGGAGAACTTGGCCAATCCAATGGCCATCGGCCACGTGCGATATTCCACCGCCGGCTCCAGCATCCCCATTAACAACCAGCCGCTTTTGAGCGAATACTCCCACGGACAGGTCGCAGTTGCACATAACGGAAATCTCGTCAACGCAGCCCTGCTTCGGGACGAATACGAGGCCTACGGCAGCATATTCAAATCCACTTCGGATACCGAGATAATTATCCATCTTCTCGCAAAGCCGACTCACCTCGCCAACTTCGACCCGCTGGCTCACGTATTAAACCATTTACAGGGGGCGTATTGCCTGCTGTTTCTGTTCGCCGACCGCATCGAGGCGGCACGCGACCCTTACGGCATCAGACCCTTGTGCATCGGCCGGACTGAAAAAGGCGCCTACATCGTTGCAAGTGAGACCTGCGGCCTCGACGCCGTAGCGGCAGAATTCGTTCGCGAGGTTGAGCCCGGTGAAATCGTTACATTAGATAAAAACGGATTGAGCAGCAGATTCTTCGTAAGTCCTGGAAGCGTAACGCCGGCACACTGTATATTTGAGCACATCTACTTCGCCAAGCAAAACAGCACCATTTTTGGTGAAAATGTGCACGAGTTTAGAAAAAAGCTCGGAAGGCGATTGGCCATAGAGCATCCGGCCGACGCCGACACCGTAATACCCGTGCCGGACTCGGGGACATCGGCGGCAATCGGATACGCACAGCAGAGTAAACTGCCCTTCGAAATGGGGCTGGTCAGGAGCCACTATGTAGGCAGGACGTTTATCTCACCGGACCAGAAATTAAGAGAGCTGGATGTCAAACTTAAGTTGGCAGTGGTAAAGGAGGCCGTCAGGGGAAAACGCATCGTTGTAGTGGACGACTCAATCGTTCGCGGCACCACCACAAGAGGAAAAATCAGAGAGCTGCGTGCCGCCGGCGCAAAAGAGATTCATATGCGGGTGAGCTGTCCGCCGTTGAGATTTCCCTGTTTCTACGGCGTGGATTTTCCGACCAAGGAAGAGCTTCTGGCGAATAACCGCAACCTCGAGCAAATCAGAGAATTTCTCGAGGTTGACAGTATCGGCTATATGTCGCTGGATGGATTGCTTAGTTGCGCTGCGATGCTGAAAGACAACTACTGCACCGCCTGCTGGACCGGAGAATACAGAATACCGGTGGATGTTGCGGTGAACAAGTTTACTATGGAACACTATCAGACGCGTATGTTTGACGATATTGAATGACGAAATACGAGGGTAGCAAGTAGATGACTAAATACGTCAGCTACGAACAATCCGGTGTGAGTATCGGCGCCGGCGAGCAGGCCGTCGAGCAGATATACTCAGCCGTCGCCAGCACATTTGGGCCGAGGGTCATCGAGCTAAAAGACGGGTTTGCAGGGATGTTTCGGCTTGATTATGACGAACGGCTTTTCAAAAAAAACTATAGAAACCCCGTCCTTGTCGCCTGCACCGACGGTGTCGGAACGAAGATAAAAATCGCCGCCGCAGCGAAAAGGTTTGACACGGTTGGCATTGATGCGGTGGCGATGTGTGTAAACGATATGCTCGTACAGAGTGCTGAGCCGTTGTTCTTTTTAGATTATCTGGCGGTCAATAAGATTGAGCCCAATGTAATCGCCGAAATGGTAAAGGGCATCGCCGCCGGCTGCCGGCTGGCTGACTGTGCGCTGATAGGGGGCGAGACCGCCGAAATGCCCGACATTTACGCAAAAGGCGACTTCGATATGGTCGGGTTCGCCGTCGGCGTGGTCGAGCGAAAAAAAATCATCACCGGCCGAACAGTCAGAAATGGTGATATAATACTTGGCCTCGGCTCAAGCGGCCTGCACAGCAACGGCTTCTCGCTTGTGCGAAATATCTGCTTCAAAAAAGCACCGCTGAAAATGACCGATACATTAGACGAACTTGGCGGTGCCGAACTGGCCGCGGTCCTGTTAGAGCCGACGCGAATCTACGTCCGCTCGATAGTAAAGCTGCTGTCGAAGTACAAGGTCAAACGCATCGTTCACGGTATGGCACATATTACCGGCGGCGGCCTGGCGGGAAACATCGTGCGAATCCTGCCGGGAAACTGCAACGCCGTTATAAAAAAATCGAGCTGGGCGGTGCCGAAGATATTCACGTTTCTACAAAACAAAGGCCCCGTCGAAGAGCAAGAGATGTTCAGGGTTTTCAATATGGGTATCGGCTTTGTGCTGATAGTCGCCGAGGATTTCGCTGATTCGATAAAAAAGAAACTGACTAAGTATGGTGAGAGGGTTTATAAAATTGGAAGGGTAACAACGGGAACCGGCAAGGTAATCCTCAAATAGCCCACGAGGACAGAGGACAGAGGACAGAAGAATCTGACTTCTGACTTCTGACTTCTGACTTCTGATTTCTGACACAGGAGGCAGGATATGAGTGGTATTTTTGGAGTAGTCTCGAAAAAGAATTGCGCCGAAACCCTTTTCTATGGCACGGATTATCATTCGCATCTGGGGACCGAATATGGAGGTATGGCGGTGCTTGGGAAAGATTTCGCCCGCCAAATACACGACCTCAGCCAGAGCCAGTTTAGATCGAAATTTTATGATGATTACAAGCACATAGTCGGCAACAAGGGTATTGGCGTTATCAGTGACTATGATGAACAACCCATCTATCTGAATTCAAAATTCGGGCCATTTTGTATAGTAACCAGCGGATTTGTGGAAAACGCCGAGCGCCTGGCGAAAAAACTGCTAAAACAGGGGGTGTCCTTCAGCGAGGTAAGCAAAAGGGCGGTTAATACTCCGGAGTTAATAGCAAAGTTAGTCAACCGGGGAAACGATTTGATAGACGGCATAGAAAACGTATTTGATTCTATAGAGGGCTCCTGTTCACTTTTATTGTTGCATAAAGACGGTATATACGCAGCAAGAGACAGATTCGGATACACACCCCTTATTGTCGGCAAGGGGGAAGATGCATGGGCGGTAACCGCGGAGACCACCGCATTTCCAAACAACGGATTTGAGATTACAAAATACCTTCAACCAGGGGAGATAATCCTGATAAATGAAGATGGCATAGCGCAAAGAAGGCCAGGCGGGAGAAATATAAACCAGATTTGTGCATTCTTGTGGATATATACCGGCTTTCCCGCTTCGAGCTATGAAGGGATAAATGTGGAAGTAGTTCGGGAAAGATGCGGTCGGTCCCTTGCAAAACGCGATAAGGATATTGAGGTTGACCTTGTCTCAGGGGTTCCAGACTCCGGGTGTGCCCACGGATTAGGGTACGCGATGGAATCGGGTAAACCATTCAGACGCCCGCTTGTTAAATACACACCAGGATACGGCAGAAGCTATACACCACCTTCACAGCAGACACGTGACCTGATTGCAAAGATGAAACTTATCCCCATTAAAGAGGTAATTGAAGGCAACAGCATCGTTGTTTGTGAGGATTCTATTGTAAGGGGGACGCAGCTTAAGAATTTCACTATAAAGAAACTGTGGGACTGCGGCGCCAAAAAGATACACGTAAGGCCTGCCTGTCCACCTTTGATGTTTCCGTGCAGGTTTAATCTTTCCACTCGCTCCACCAGTGAGCTTGCCGCCCGCAAAGCGATTCGCAGCTTGGAAGGTAGCGACCTGAAGGATGTGTCGGAATATATCGATGCAAATTCTGAAAAGTACAAAAGGATGGTGGAGTGGATTGCCGAAGACCTGGGCGTCTCAACACTGCGATATCAGACTGTGGATGATATGGTTAAAGCCATCGGACGGCCCAAAGAAGAACTCTGTTTGTACTGCTGGACCGGCGAATGCCCGAAGAAAGCCGCTCCGAAACCGGCAATAGATATAGTGGACGTAAAGAAATCACCTGCGAAGAAGCCAACAGAGGTAAAGGCCGCACTCTAACTTAAGCACACTCGCAACGGGAACAGCAGTGTAACTCGATGCTCGGCGATGATTGCCGCCGGAAGGCGTCCTGTGGACTGCGGCCGGAATATAAAATGCCGAACACCAAACTCAGCAAGCTCATCGCAGCAGCGTTACTTTACGCCGGCTTCGCTGTCTATCTTTATCAGCCCTATTTCAAACACTTCAACGAATTACGGTTTCTTGTCGTCATAAACGCCTGCTTGGCCTGTTTAGGCGTTTACGTGCTGAGCCGGCGGTGGGTGGGCTCGTTTGCGTGCTCGTTTTTTGCAGGGGCGACCTACGGCTTCGGGCCTTTTGCACTGGCGCTGGCCGGCTACCATCCGACGGCGGGGCTTTTGGTTGCAGCCGTCCCTTGGCTTTTCTGCCCCGCTGTGTTCGGCCCTACCTGTGGTAGAGCTAAGGCCAAGTGGCGGTGGGTGAGCTGGCTGTTTTCGACATTACCGTTTCTGGCGATAATATCGTTTTTTCAGTTATCCGCCCGCTGGCGGTTGTTTGCAATTCCGGTACAGACAAAACTGCACCTGTCCGATTTGGCTTTTCTATTAGCTCCGCTCGCGGCGGCAGAACGGGGCTTGACACCTCTCGGCCTCTACCATGTTCCGATGGCATTTCTGATTGTGGGTGGCTCGATGCTGCTGGCGGCACGGCGATTCGGCACATTGATAATCTTTGCCGTTGGCGTGATACTTGGCTTTTGCAATCCTGTTTTTAATGTCAGCCCTGTCATCTGGCTGGCGATTCCCCTTTTATGCTGCTCGATACTTATAGGGGTGGGGATGCAGGGACTTGTCTTAGCTGGCTTCGCCGATAGAAAATTGCTGCTGATAACAGCGGCGGTTATGGTGGTGCTTTCAATAATAACACTATTACTGGCAGCGGAGTGCTTTCAGGTATTCGCAGGACTTGGGGCGAAGGCCGGCAGAATCTTTGCTCAGGCAGCAAAGATGTACATACTCGGTGCGGTTGCGATAACCATCATATTTTTTACAGTGCGTGCAAAATTACGTATTCACCCGCTTCGGCTTACTGTGCTGTGCTCGGCGGCGGCTATCGATATATTCCTCAGCGCAAGATTTATCGTTGACAGCACCTTTTGAATCGAGTTACGAGCTGAACGTCTCTCGCTCGATTTGTCCGAGGTAGAATCGGCCGTCCTTTTGCATAAAATTTATGATAGTGTCAAACCGTTCGTGTATGAAGCTGGTATCATTGGAGACAATCGCAATGCCGATGACGGCGCCGTTTTTATTGCCGTGTGCGTCAACTTCCGCGATTGAGATATTGAACCTCACTTTTAGCCGGCCGATTATGCTCTTGACGATGCCTCGCTTTTCCTTAAGCGAGGTTATGCCGTTCAAATGCAATCGTGCTGTCATCACGCCGACAATCATATTTTGTCGCTCGGTATTTCGTTATTCGTACCTTGCATTATAGCTTTTTCCGCCGAGATTGCAACGGTAATCAAGTGTCGAGCCCCGCACCAGTTGACCCGGAACCAAGGGTTGCTCTCTGGCTATCAGACAAAGACCCTCGATTCGCTCCGCAGGGCGCCTTCCGGCGGGACAATTGGTGGGGGGGTGGTTTTGATTGAAATTTGTGGCTTTGTTCTGTATAATGACTTGCTTGTATGGGTGAATTATTAGACCAAATAGATAGTCCCGATGACTTGAAGAAGCTGTCAGTGGACCAGCTTGCGGGCTTGGCCGGTGAAATACGGCAGTTTATTCTCGATTCAGTCAGCAGGACCGGCGGGCATTTAGCCAGCAACCTCGGTGCAGTCGAGTTAACGCTGGCCCTGCACTATGCCTTCGACTTCAAGACCGATAAGCTGCTCTGGGACGTCGGCCATCAGTGCTACACCCACAAAATCATTACCGGAAGGAAAGATAGCTTCGCTCATCTTCGCCACGCTGGCGGCCCAAGTGGATTTCCAAATCCTGATGAAAGCATATACGACCAGTTCACCGTCGGCCACGCCGGCACCTCAATAGCGACGGCAATCGGAATGGCTTTAGGTGAACAGATACGACAGAAAACAGAAGGCAGAGAACAGAAAACAGAAGGCAGAGAACAGAAGGCAGAGGACAGAGGACAGAAGACAGAAGATGGACGAGCGACGAATAAAATCGTTGCGCTTGTCGGTGACGCCAGTATCGTTAACGGCAGCAGCTTTGAGGCACTGAACAATCTCGGATTAGTCAAGAGGCAATTGCTTATAGTATTAAACGACAACTCAATGGCGATAGACCCTACCGCCGGGGCGTTAGCAAAATACTTTTCCAAGGTCCGCCTCAGCCATACTTATGAGGATTTGCGAAAGACGACCACAAATATTCTCGAGCGCCTGCCCGTTATCGGCAAAAGTGTGGAAGAGGCGGTCGAGAGGATTAAAAAAGGTATTCGAATGGCGCTGCCGACCAGCCAGATGTTCGAGAGTTTAAATATCCCTTACTTCGGTCCCGTTGATGGCCACGACATCGGCTCGCTTATACAGTTGTTCAGCGCATTGGCCCAGTTAAACACGGCTGTGATTCTGCACGTTTACACGAAGAAGGGCAAGGGTTTCAGTCCCGCTGAGCAGGACCGGCCCAGATTTCATTCGACCGGCCCGTTCAAGATAAACGGAGACCTTGTAGAGGCCGGTACCACCGCTGCCGCCAGACCCAGCTTCACCCGTGTTTTCGGTGAGCATTTGACAAAATTGGCCCAGACCGACAGCCGAATCGTCGCTATAACCTCGGCAATGTGTGACGGCACGGGATTAGCTGAATTCCGAAAGAGGTTTCCCGACAGATTTTACGATGTCGGTATCGCCGAAGGTACCGCCGTCGATATCGCAGCCGGCATGGCAAAGACCGGTGCAAGGCCCGTCGTCTGTATCTATTCGACCTTCCTTCAGCGAAGTTTCGACCAGATATTCCAGGAGGTGGCTTTGCAGAATTTGCCTGTTGTTTTTTGCATCGACAGGGCGGGCGTCGTCGGCTCCGACGGCCCGACGCATCATGGACTGATGGACGTCGGCTTTTTGCGAATGATGCCGAATATGGTGCTGACAGCCCCTGCCGACGGCCTCGAATTAGAATTGGCTTTAGATTTTGCCTTGGGAGAGAACAGGCCGGTCTGTATAAGGTATCCGAAGGACCTTGTTCCGGCCGACGAGTTTGACAGAACCGCCTGTGCCCGGCCGTTTGAGCTCGGCAAAGGTGTGGTGCTGGCAAGCAGTCCTAAATCGGCTGTTGCGATTGTCAGTTACGGCGTTGTGCTCACGGAGGCCCTCGCCGCCGCCCATTTGCTGCAGCGTGAGGCGATTGAAGTTGACCTCATAAATGCCCGCTTTGCCGCTCCTATCGATGAAAAAATCATTTCTCTGCTTGGTAAGGGCAAGGGTATAATAACCGTGGAGGACCATCGTCTCGCCTGCGGGTTCGGCTCAGCCGTTCTCGAATCGGCTGTTGCTGTCCTCGGTGGGCAGATTAAAGAACGGTTAACTATGATTGGGCCGTCCAAAAGGTTCATAAAACACGATTCCCGAAGCCGACAGCTTATGGAAGCTGGCATAATTGCCGATAAAATAGCACAGACGGTGAAAAAGATGCTAAAGTCATAGTAAAAACTTACTTACGCGCTTTTGCTTTTATTTAACGAGATATGGGATGCGAGCAACAAGCAACGAGCCAGTGCCCAGATTGGTAATATTCAGCGACCCGAAAAAAGGCCGCGCCGCCGAGGTAATTGCCGATTTTAGCGACTTTGTGAAGGGCAAGGCCGACATCGTCGCCACTTGCGGTATAGACCGGTGTACCGTTGATATTCTCGATAAGTGTGATTTTGCCGTTGTTTTCGGCGGTGATGGCAGCATCATCTCGGCTGCGAGGACCTTAAGCCAGACCTCTGTGCCGGTGATAGGCGTCAACCTCGGAAAGCTCGGCTTTTTGGCGGAGTTCAGCGTTGACGAGCTTAAGGAATTTTTCCCTGCTTTAGCGTCAGGAAAGACCCATGTGGAAAAACGGATGATGCTGGGCTGCGTGGTTTTCCACGCCGGGAAGGAGAGGTTCTGCTCGGCGGCGCTGAATGATGTCTTCATCGCTGCAGGACCACCTTTTAGAATGGTTGAACTGAAGATAACGGTGGATGGTCAGCCGTTAGCCGGCTGTGTAAGTGATGGGCTTGTAATCTCCACTCCGACCGGCTCGACCGCCTATAATATGTCCGCCGGAGGGCCGATATTGTCCGGTGAGATGCAGGCGATGGTTATCACGCCTCTTTGCCCCCATTCGCTTAGTTTCAGGCCGATTGTTATCAATGCCGACAGCACGGTGGAGGTCTTTGGTGTTCGTGTTAATGAGGGCACGACCGTCTCGGTCGATGGTCAGGCCTCGTTGGGCCTGTCGGTTGATGATGTGGTCAGGGTCGAAAGGCATAAGGGTGATTTTCTGATTGTCAATAATCCGCTGCGAACCCAGTGGGATACCCTCGCCACCAAGCTTAGCTGGGCTGAAAAGCCGAAGTATCTAAAATAGACGGTGTAAAAGGGGTTAATTTATGAACATATTGCTGCGTAATAGGGTATTTAGGATTATGAAAGTTCGGCTGGCGTTTATCACAGTAGGTATGCTTCTTATTTTCTTTTCGGTAGCTGTCGGGGCTGTTGACAACCCCGTCGGCTCAGGATTAGTTCCGCCCAGCACTTTCCGCAGCGGCCTGGTTCGAAGCCCTAACCCCATTGATACAAGCGGCAACCTGCTGATTACCGGTAATATCCGTGGCGGCAGGTACTTTCGCGGCGTCGTGCCGTATCGAGCACCCTCGGATTTTGTAGCGGCAGCCGGCTCGGTACCGTATAGTTCGTCTTCACTCGATTCCTTTTTGAGAGATTCAGCCGGCTCGGAGGATTTTGGCCGTTATACGGGTCGTTATGCAGGTAGATACGGGTCGTATTATTCGCCCACGGCCACGGTAGCCACTACAAGGCCCGGCAGCCGGGGCGTCTTTACTCCGCCGACCGCTTATGGCACCACATCTGCTGCGAGGATTAATGACCGTATTGATGACGGATTTACTCAGCAAACTCTGCTGCAGTCCGCAGGACGCCTTACGGCGGACCAGCAATTGTCCGGCTGGGACACCGCTGCATCTTACGACGGGTACAGGCAGTCTTCCCTTGCTGGCTACCCGTATTCGGCCGTGGGTGACGTCGGCACTGCAGTAAGTCGCGGGGTAGGAGTCAGCAGGCCGTTGTCAGTCGGCGCTGGGCAACTGGAAAAAGGGCTGTTAAGTGAGGTTGAGAAGTACCGGCAAAGCAGAAGGTTGACCGCCGAGCAGACCGAGGAGCAGATGGAACAGTTCCAGCGTCAACTTCAATATGTAGCCGATAGAGCAGCCGAGCTTGAGAAAGAGCTTACCGGAGACTCTTCATCGTTGTCCGGCCCGGAGACGCCGGAGGATATTCTGCAATCTTTTGTCCGCAGTCCGGCGGACTCTGCGAGGACGCCTTACGGCGAGGCACAGGTGCCGGACGACCAGGCCCGCCAGCAGGAGCTTGATGTCTATGAGCAAATGAGACAGCAGGTTGGAGACTACCAAAAAACACTTGAACAGCCGGGCCAGCCCGGCCAGACCGAAGCAGATGCCGAGGGCCAGGAGAAGGCCTCGCCGTTGGATGGAATTTTCGAGCAGGTCGATTTATCTGTCAGGGCCAAGGCCATTTTGGGTGAACATAAGACCTTTGCCGGTTTTTCGGAAGATAAATTCAATCAGCATATCAGAGCCGCCGAACAGTATCTCAAAGAGGGTAAATACTATCGCGCTGCCGATGCTTATACTCTGGCCTCAATTTACAAGCCGGACGACCCTCTTGCCTATGCCGGCAAGGGCCACGCACTGTTTGCCGCCGGCGAATATATGAGCAGTGCCCTGTTTCTTTCCAGGGCTCTCGAGATTTTCCCCGGATACGTACACTTTAAGGTCGACATTGTAGCTATGCTCGGTGACCAGGATAAAATCGAGACCAGATTAGCCGATGTTAGGCAGTGGGTGCAGATGACCGATGCCGCTGAGCTGCGTTTTTTACTTGCATACGTTTATTACCAGATGGGCAGATTTGAATGGGCTAAAAAGGCCGTTGATGGCGCCTACGAAAAGATGCCCACCCCCGCTGTGACCACGCTTAAAAAAGCCATCGACGAGACGATAGAATCAGATTAGCCCCGCCCAGCGCGCTGGGTGGGGTTAGCAGATAGCGTATAGAAAAATAAACCTGTCCGTTGTATACTAAACACTGTTGATTACGGAAGTCGCTGTCTTTCCATACATTTGGCCGAGCAAAGTGTCTTTGGGAACCCTGAATATAGAAGAGGTTTTTGCAGCAGGCGGGCCTGTTTCACAGTCCCTTGCCGGCTTTGAGCGTCGGTGCCAGCAGGTTGAAATGGCCCGTGCCGTTCAAGCTGCTTTTCTGGACGGCCGGCATCTCGCCGTCGAGGCCGGCACAGGTGTCGGAAAGAGCTTCGCATATCTTGTACCCGCCATAGAAATGGTTTACCGCAACATCGGCAGAGTCCTTATCAGCACCTTTACCATAACGCTGCAGGAGCAGCTTATCAATAAGGACATCCCTTTTTTAGTAGATTCTATGCCCCACAAATTCACCGCTGTTCTGGCAAAGGGCAGAGGCAATTATCTCTGCAAGCGCCGCCTCGAATTTGCCCTGCGCAGACAGAAGGGGCTTTTTGATGAGTTCGGCTCCGCCCTTGCCGTGATAAGCAACTGGGCAAATCAGACAAAAGACGGCTCGCTCAGTGACATCCCTTTTCTACCGAAAAGCCGTATTTGGGACACCGTCAAAAGCGAGCACGGCAACTGCCGCTCTCGGAAGTGTCCCCATTTTAGCGACTGCTTTTACTGGCGTGCCAGACGCCGGCTTGGCTCCGCCGATATTATCGTTGCCAACCACGCACTGATGTTCAGCGACCTTCAGCTCAGAGAAAACTCCGTGTCGATTCTGCCGGATTATCGCTATGTGATTGTCGATGAGGCACACAATATCGAGCACGTCGCCGAAGACCATTTCGGCATAAACATCAGCAACAGCAAAATCAAGTTCCTGCTCGACGGGCTTTACAACCCCAGAACCCGTAAAGGACTGCTTGCCTACACCGGCGCCGATAAAGCCATCGATGCGGTCAGCCGGACAGCCACCGCAGCGGCCGGCTTCTTTAAACGGGTTCACGGGTGGTTCGAGGCAACGAAGGATGAGACAAACGGCAGGTGTTATAAGAACTTTGTTGATGACACTGTGTCGGGACATCTAAAGAATCTGCAGTTGGAATTGAGCCGGCTGGCTTCAGCCGCCGAGGATGTTGATGAAAAATTCGAGCTGACCAGATTCATCGACCGCTGCACGCAGCTTTCGCAGGATTTAGATTGCTTTTTGACGCAGAGCAGGGATGGTTTCGTCTATTGGGTTGAATCGGCCGACAACAGAAGCACATCCATTCGTTTGAAAAGTGCGGCAGTGAATGTCGGAGAGGACGTCAAAAGGTGCCTGTTCGACAAATATGAATCGGTGATACTGACCAGTGCGACTTTAAGCACCGACACGGAGTCGGGGAAAAGCGGGTTTGATTTCTTTGCTAATCGGATAGGCCTAAGTAGCTTGCAGAGTCCTGTGGATTATGATGCGGTTAAACTCGGCTCGCCGTTCGATTATGAAAGACAGGTTACGCTCTATATCGAGAAAGACCTGCCGGACCCCAACGAATCATGCTTTATTGCTGCTGCAACAAAAGCGGTGGAAAAATACATACGCAAAACACACGGCAGGAGCTTTTTGCTTTTTACCAGTTACGAGATGCTCGAAAAGTTCGCCGAGACCATAGCCGGCTGGCTTGCCGACAATGATATTGAGCTGCTCAAGCAGGGTGCGGGAATTGACAGGACAGTACTTTTGGAAAGTTTTAAGGCCGAGGCCGATAGTGTTTTGTTCGGCACCGACAGCTTCTGGCAGGGGGTCGATGTGCCGGGGGAGGCGCTTAGCAGTGTGATTATCGCCCGGCTGCCGTTTGCCGTTCCTGACCAGCCGCTGCTTGCCGGCCGCCTCGAGCAGATAAAACTTCAGGGCGGCAATCCCTTTTACGACTACCAGTTACCGTCGGCGATTATCAAATTCAAGCAGGGCTTCGGCCGATTGATTCGAAGCAAAACAGACACCGGTATAATCGTTGTCCTCGATAGCAGAATAGTGCAGAAATCCTACGGCCAGAGGTTTCTGGCCGCTATACCGAAGTGTAAGGTCGAAATCGTAACAAAAAAAATTCGCAAAAAATCGTTGCAAAATCGGTCGCCTTCCTGCTAAAAAGACTCAAACTGACCAACGGTCAGTTTGAAAATGTAAAAATCAAAGCCTGCCCCCAACGCAAGTGGGGGTGCAAAATGCAAAATTGCGGAACCCCGACTCTGTCGGGATGGCTGATTTATACAGGAGAAAGATATGAAAACATCCCGGCGTGAATTCTTAAAGTTGTGTGCCGCATCGGCGGCCGGATGGGGGATTTCGCAAGTTTATATCCCCGAGGTGGTCCAGGCGCTTGAACGGGCGGCGGCGGGCAATCCTCCGGTTATATGGGTTCAGGGCGCAGGCGACGACGGCTGTCTGGTCTCCGTGCTGAATACCACACATCCCTCAATCGCCGATGTCCTGCTTAAAATCGTTACCGTCCAGTATAATCCCACGATAATGGCCTCCGCCGGAGAGATGGCGATTTCCCACCTCTATAAACAAGCCGAAGAGAAAAAGGGACAGTTTATTCTGGTCGTTGAAGGCGCAATACCCACGAAGGATAATGGCATATACTGCACCATCGGAGAGAAAAACGGCAAACATATTACAATGCTCGAGGCCGTCAAAGACCTCGGCCCAAAGGCAAAGGCGGTCATCGCTCTCGGTGCCTGTGCCACACACGGCGGAATACCCGCCGGAAAGCCGAATCCGACAGGGGCAAAGGGCGTAAAAGATGTTCTGGGTAAGGAAGCCACCGTCATCAATATCCCCGGCTGTCCCGCACATCCCGATTGGTTTGTAGGAACGCTTG
>Ga0315533_1000337_pt1 | contig 41592 bp, 30 predicted proteins | sample SalMarSW160130MG_FD_203081 | JGI IMG/M metagenome (GOLD analysis project Ga0315533, IMG submission 203081) | Salt marsh sediment microbial communities from the Plum Island Ecosystem LTER, Massachusetts, United States - Salt Marsh Sediment SW1601-30 ...
CCGGGCTTTTGTCCGGCCTGAGTTTGACGAGACGGGGAAATCGGAGTGCATAGCCAGAATCATAATTTGGTGATTTCTGTATTTCCTCGTATGCTATCTCAAGGACTATTTTTGGTTTAATTTTTACGGTATTCCCTTTACCACTAACGATATCAGGCCTTAACATCTCGGTCAGGTCCTTGAATGTGATGTCAGTCTCCACCGTTTTCTTTTCCTTCACCCCCGTTCCCATCATGCCGCAGTCAAGGAACTCTCCGCTGGCCTGGTCCCTGCAGGCAAGAACAAGGGAACCCAGCCACCCTGCCCTCTTACCTGTTCCCCACTGGGCCCCTGTTATTACAAGGTCCAGGGTCTCCATGACGGGCTTTACCTTAAGCCAGCCTCCGGCCACCCTCTTTCCGGGCTGGTACGTGGCATCGAGGTTCTTCACCATCACCCCTTCCTGCCCGGCATACAGCGCATCCTGGTAGAATTTCTCAGCCTTAGGCAGGTCTTTTGTAACCAGGGGCTCCGCCAGCTGGAACCTTCCGTGTGTTGTCTTTATCACGGATTGCAGCAGGCGCCTTCTCTCCCTGAAGGTTTTGCCGAACAATTGTTTTCCCTCCAGATAAACTATATCAAACCAGTTCATCTGTATGGGGATTTCCTTGACTATCCTGTCTATCTCATACTTCCTGTGAATCCTCTGCGAAAGGACCTGGAATGGCATGGGCTTGCCTGTTTTCAGGTTCATGGCCATAGCCTCCCCTTCTATAATGCACTTCTTGGCCTTGACGCCCTTCTTGACCATATCGGCCAGGTCAGGGAACTGCGTCGTGACATTTTCAAGCCTCCTGGTGAACAGCCAGACCTTGTCACCATCCTTATGGCATTGTATGCGAGCACCGTCAAATTTGACTTCTATCTGTGTATTTTCAAAGGATTCTAGGGCCTCTTTAAGGCCGGGTGCCTTCTCAGCTAGCAACACATGGAATGGCTTCCCCAGTTTGAGGGTCGCCCTCTTCAACCCTTCAAGCCCCCTCTCCTTCGCTATGCACGCCACCTCCCCGTAATCAGGTCTGAGGAACCATGCCCACTCGATGGCCTTTATGGCCTCTTTCTTCTCGTCCCCTTCTTTGCCAGGGAAGAAGGCCTTGGCGATTGCGTCTCTGATCACGCCCTCGGCAACTCCCACACGCAGCTGGCCGAGCGATGTCCTTACGATATACCTTGCCTCTTCGGGTGAGGAATGCATTATCAGCTCCTTGACTATGCTTATCTTCACCTCCTGGCTTCCCTTCCCCTCCACAGCAGCGAGCTTCTGCAAGTTCTTGAAGACCTTCTCTATATCGATGTGCTTTAAGCCGAGAGTCTGCTGCTGCTTCTTTCCCATCAGGACCTCCACCGTCAATCCAAGGTCTCCAGTCTCATTGTAGCTCTTAATGACCTCCGATTCCGGGAAGCCTGTTGCCGTTGCTACTATCTTTATGACCATCTTATCGGCAATCCCGATGACCATCTCGCTCCATGAGGGGAAGACCTTCCCCTGCAGTAGCAGAACTATGCGTGGAAGGTTCTCAGAATCGGATTCTTTGAGCAGCCCTGCGACGGCATCGATTTTCGCCAGCCTGGAAGGAGTCTTTTCGAGCTTCGCGTAAACCTCGACGAGCTTTGAATACAACATATCCATATTTTGTTTTCGTTTTTAATAAAATTGGAAATGGGAAGATAGCGGGGAGTGGATTTGAACCACTGACCTTTGGGTTATGAGCCCAACGAGCACTCCAGGCTTCGAGGACAAACCGAATCAACGGTCTTGCCTTGCTCTACCCCGCTGTTGCTATTATAATGAAAGGGTGGTTTTAAAAGTTTAACCAAATCAAGAATATATTGCTGTTTGATAAAAATTAAGACGTTGGTCGTGTTTATGAGAAGCGAGATTATCGCTGGCTGTGATGAAGCGGGCAGAGGTTGTATCATAGGCCCCCTTGTTATCGCTGGCGTTTCCGTAAGTCATGAAAATGAGAAAGAGCTGAAGAGGATAGGGGTCAGGGATTCGAAGGAGCTGTCCCATCCCAAAAGGGAGGAACTAGCCAAGCATATAGAGGATCTGGCGAAGGATATCGTTGTTTTCAAAGTGGGTCCCTGTAAGATAGATACTTTTCGCAAGCAGGGCGTTGGCTTGAACAGGATAGAGGCCATGAAGTTCGCTGACATAATAAGATTGCTGAATCCTCATCTGGCGTACATAGATTGCCCAGATACGAACATCAACAAGTTCCATCTCTTCATGAACAAGCTTGTCGGCGGGGGCCCGGAGCTGATAGTGAAGCACAAGGCGGACAGGGACCATCCGGTAGTTTCCGCCGCGAGCATCATAGCCAAGGTGGAGAGGGAGCTGGAGATAGCCAAGCTCAAGGAGGAGTACGGGGATTTCGGAACAGGCTACACATCCGATGAGAGAACTATAGAATGGTTGCGGGAATGGCTGCAAAGCAACAAGGAGTTTCCCGAGCACCTGGTCAGAAGGAGCTGGATAACATCGTCAATCCTGAAAGGTGAAAAAGAGCAGACCAACCTGTTGGACTGGTTCAGAGGGCTGGTCAGGAAATAACCAATAAAAAGATGAGTTGCTTATATGGTGTATAGGTGTATATGCAAAGGACGTATTCCAACGAAGTGAAGGGCGGCAAAAAGGTCCTGGTAAAAGGATGGGTAGCCAAGGTCAGGGACCTCGGCGGCCTGCAATTCTTTTTGCTAAGGGACAGAATGGGTGTAATCCAGATAACCGCCAAAAAGGGCAAGGTAGCTGACAAGATTTTCAAGCTCATAAGCGAACTTGGCAGGGAGGACTGCGTAGCCGTGGATGGGAAAGCCGTGGAATCCAGGCAGGCTCCCGGGGGGCTTGAAATAGTTCCTGAGAAAATCGAGATAATCAGCAAGGCTGCAACATCCTTACCAATAGACGTTTTTGGGAAGATTGAATCAGGGAAGGACAAGAGGTTCGATTTCCGGTGGATGGACATCAGGGACCCCAAACTGCAGGCCGTTTTCAGGGTGAAGTCCGTTGCCCTGAAGTACATCCGGGACTATTTTGAAAAAGCAGGCTTCGTTGAGGTTCACACGCCCGTTGTGCAGGCCGCGGGAGCAGAAGGCGGAGCTACCATGTTCCCGGTGATATATTACCAGAGGGAGGCCTTCCTGAGGCAGAGCCCCCAGCTGTACAAGCAGATGCTGATGGCATCGGGCCTGGACAGGGTCTGGGAGATAGGGCAGGCGTTCAGGGCTGAGAAGTTCCACACGTCAAGGCATGTTTCCGAATTCGTCTCCGTGGATTTCGAGCAGGCATGGATAGACAGCGAGCATGATGTGATGCTTACCCTTGAAAACATGGTCGTCCATTCGCTGCGCGGCATCGCCAAGGACTGCAAACAAGAACTGAAAATGCTCGGCAAAAAAATAAAAATCCCTAAACTGCCTTTGCTTAGGCTGACCTATGATGAGGCTGTTACGATGTTGAAAAAATCCGGCGTTGCCATGGAATGGGGGGACGACATGGAGGATGCCCAAGAGAAAAAACTCGGGGAAATAATGGCCAAGAAAGGTCATGAATGGTATTTCATCACAAAATTCCCTAGCAAAATAAAGCCATTCTACATCATGCTTGACGGCAAAGTCTCAAGGGGTATCGATCTGGACTACAAAGGCATGGAGATGGCGAGCGGCGGCCAGAGGGAGCATCGCTACGAGGTGCTAAAGAAGGTCATGAAGCAGAAAGGCCTCGATCCCCACAAGTTTGAATTTTATCTGGATGCCTTTAGGTACGGGATAGTGCCGCACGGTGGGATAGGTTTCGGCGTGGAAAGGATGATCGAAAAGATTCTGGACTTGCCGGACATAAAAGAAGTCATTTTGTTCCCGAGAACGCCGGAGAGGCTGGTGCCTTAGGATTGAGAGCTTAGGGTTTCTGGTATTCTTTGTAAAAGTGTCCAAGTTCGAATTTAACAAGAGGGCAGCCGCCTCTGCAATAAACACCATACTGCTTGCACTTGATGCACTCTTTGCTTGGATATCCCCTAAGAGTTGTCCTAATTTTGTTCAATCTTGGCGAGTTCCATTTCTTTAGGAATTCGTCTGGTGAAATGATTTTTCCGTGCTTTTTCAGATTGAACATGTGATAACCAGTCCAATTAATGCAAGGAAGCAAATTCCCATCAACATCTATGTTCAGTGAATTCCCATCCATGACGTGGCAAAGGTTTTCAAAAGCCCTGTCCAGCTTCATCTCCTCGACAATGGATTTGCTGAACTGGCATAGTGGCATCCTGATGTAGAAGCCTGCGGACACTCCTTTCTTTTTGGAATACGAGTATAACTTCTCTACGAGCTCTGCTGTTTCCTTGTTTGATAGAACGTTCTGCTGAGACAGCTTATTTACCTGAGGTGTCTCCCTGAAGAACACAAATCCTGTTTTCAAGTATGTGAATTTGTCGATTATATCCTTGTAAATTCTGCAATCATTATAGCACAAAACCGTCAACAGCCTCAATTTTATTCCGGCCTTTTTGCAGTTTTTTATCCCGGCAAGTGTTTCTGCATAACTGCCCTTTACCCTTGTAATCCAGTCGTGCTTTTCGGGGTCTGTGCTCTGTATACCTATCTGCACAATATATACACCCGAATTTTTCAGTTTCTTTACATAATCCATGTCGGAGAGCTTTCTGCCGTTCGTGTACAGTGAAATTCTTAAGCCGAGGTTGGATGCAAAGCGGATTATCTCAAAAAGGTCTGGATGCATGGTGGGATCCCCTCCTAAGAATCCTATGTCTTTAATCCCCAGTGATTTGCACAATTTCAGGTACTCGTGTACGTTTTCCGGATCCATCATTTCCTTTTTAAATCTCATTGGACTCGCATAGCACCACCTGCATCTGTTGTTGCAAGCAAAAGTTAGATTAAATAAAGCAAAATCTGGACTGATCAGAAAAATCACCCTGACTATCCATCGCTAAGGGGATTCACCCATTTCTTTCAGGCCGAATTTTGGATTCCTCGAATTTGCCCAAGCCCAGGCAGGACTCTCTGAAGGCGTCTCCCGTTGCCAGGCAGGACTCTCTAAATGAATCTCCAAGTTTTATGCAGGCCTCATTTTGTGGGGTCTTGTTTTCGATGGAGCCTTGTTTGAGTTCCTGTACAAGCCTTTCCAATTCTTTCAAGTTATTCACCTCTTGGTTACAAATTTGGAACCAAGTAAATATAAAATTATTTATTAATTTTTTTATCAAAATAACAAAAATATTTAAATATTGAGTAACTATGATAAATTATGACTAATAATAGCTACAAATTGGATGTAAAGAACAGGAAAATCCTGCACGAGCTGGATAAAAATGCCAGGCAGTCGAACTCTGAAATAGGCAGAAAGGTCTGGCTGAGTAAAGAGGTTGTCAAGTATAGGATTGACAGGATGATGGAAAGCGGCCCTATAGTAAGGTTCTACACTCTTACGAACTACTTTAAGCTAGGAATCGTGAAGTACAAGCTTTACCTGCGCCTGCGGGATGTGAACAGTGAAAAAATCAAAGAAATAGGCAAGTACTTTAAAGACCATGAAAAGACCGAGTGGGTCGTTACGTGCACTGGAAGATGGGACATGATCGTTGGTTTCTTGGTCAGCAACATCAACGAATTCGATCGAGAAGTCCAGCATATGATGAACAGATTTAGCAGGCACATCCAGGAAAAGGCAATGACGATAACACTTTATCTTGCACATCATTTGAGGGAATATCTAAGTGATTCGCCGGTAAATGGAAGGAAGAACATTATCTATCACACATCAGCCGATAAGCGGATAAGCGTTGAGGATATTGACCTGAAAATATTGAAAATCATAACGAACAATGGGAGGATGCCCGTCAGGGAAATTGCAGCTAGGCTTAAAACCACACCAAGGATTGTGCAGTACAGGATGAAGAGGATGGAGAAGAACGATATAATTCTCGCATATAAGGTCCATCTGGATCCGAAGAAGATTGGAAACATCTTTTGCAAGGCGATAGTTTATCTGACCAGCTCGACGCCTGAAAGACTTAACGAGTTCGTCAGCTACTGCTCTTCGCTGTCCCAAGCAGTGTGGCCACAGAGGGTTATGGGCACATGGGATTTTGAGCTTGATTTTGAACTTGAGAACTATGACAAGTTCCAGAGCATCATGTTCGATATAAAAGAAAGGTTTTCGGATATAATCCGGAACTATGAGTTCGTCATAGTTTCAAAGGAGTTCAAGCTCGACTTTTTTCCAGGCTGTTATCCAGAATTTAAAAAGCGGGATTTCGATTAAAAATTAATCAATCCAACTCCACTTCCGAACCCAGTTCATGTTGAACGAAACCGGAGATTTCACGCTTCTTCTCAAGCAACTCGCTGCTCTTTTCCTTGAGCTTTTTCTCGAGCTCAGATTCTTGCCTGCGCAAGATGTCGAGCTCCGCCCTGTTCTTTTCCAGCCCGCGTTCCGATTCCCTTTTTAGCACGATCACGTTTATTTCGTCTTTTTTCTTGTTCGCTTCGGCAACTTCGAGCTGCATCTTCGCGTGTTCTGATCTGGCAAGCGAAACCCAGCCTGATTCAAGAATATGCTTGAGTTCGCCTGTTTTGCCGCCGTCCTTCTTGGAAAGCCTGAATGTCCCGCTCTCGATATCCTGCTCCAATTTATTCAAGATGTTCTCAATCGATCTGGCATCGCTGGACATGAATGCCTTGAGAGGGGAGTGGGACAGATCCTCAAACAGCTTTTTCTCTTCTTTTTCCAAATTGGTGGCGTCGTGGGCGAACAGCTTGAAGACCCTTTTCATCGAGCCAAGCTTGGCTGCAACCTCAAGTTCGATCTCTTCACGTCTGGCCATACCGTCTTTTATTTTTTTGTCAAGCTGAGCCAATTCTTTCCACTCAGGATCTTTCTCTATGGACGAAATCTCCTTGCTAAGATTTTCTATTTCGAGTTCCTTTCTCGAGATGGCGGACCTTGCGTTTTCGATGTCCTTCCCGATCCTTGCTGTTTCTTCTCCCAGAGACCCTAACTGGTCCAGCATGTTCTTGACGCGGTTAACGCCCTTGAGAGTGCCGCTACCGCTGACTGCCAACCTCATACTTTCTACCAGCGTGCCAAGGGAGTGCAAAATCTCGGACATCCTCTTGCTCTCAAGCTCGAAATACCTGCTCAGGACCAATTTCTGCCTGGGAATCATCGATATCTCGTTCATGAGCCTGACCGTGTTGTGGTAGATATCCCTGAAGACCGGGAAGTCTATCTTTTCGGGCGAGATTTTTTCTTTTCGTATTTCCCTGTTGTAAGAAGAGAAGCTCATCAATGCCTTCTTAGCCCACGTGTCCTTTATCATGTTCACGGCGGCATAGGTCCTGTCCCCCGCCTCAAAGCTTTTTTGCCTGATATTTTCCACGGTTTTCCGCAGGTCTTTTATCAGCCGCAGCAAATCCCCAGCCATGGAGCTGAATTTTTCTCGCTCAAGCTTGATTTCTTTGGCCAGCTGGCCATTAAGCCAGGATAGTATGTTTGCCGTTTCCAGCTGCTTCTTTTCTTTTTTGGCAGGAACTTCTCTTGCTTTTTTAGCTGATTTTTTCAAGCCGAACATCGCACCGAGAAAATCAAAGGCCATACTAAAAATAAAAGAGGGCTTTTTAAAAGACTTTTGCCAAAAAATAACGGGCGATGAGGAAAACGCTCCAGAATGATGGCCCGACGGACAGATGATTTTCTAGGTAGCTTCCGAGCCCATGATTTTTCAAGATTGAAATTTCAAAACGCTTCCTCGTCGGAATCTACCTGGTATTTGCCTTTTTCTTGGTATCTGGAAGAAACCTGGTATGTTATCCTGGATTTGTAGAACTTGCCCTCTTCATCCTCCTCATCCAGGATGAAATCGTACGTCTTCCTTTCGCTCTCTTTTTTGCCAACCTCTTCCACCGGCTTCTTGATAACAACCTCGAATGAGTCATTTGCAGGCGGGAGATAGGAAGGTGATCCATCGGTCCTGAACTTCCATACAACCGATACATTCTCAGCATTTATTGCATAAATGTTGCAGTCCCAACTGGGAAAAATGACCATGTTTTCCCAAAATACCGCTGTCAGCCAGATTGAACCCTGAGTTGCGAACTTCCAGATTAATTTTCCGTTCATATCCAGGCAGTAGAGATTATAATCCTCGAAACCGACGTAAATCCTTTTATCCTTGAATGCCGGGATTGAAGGTACATGCATTCTAGAAAACTTCCAGTCAATCTTCCCGTCCAAAGTAATCGCCAACAAGTTGCCATCCCTGGTGACAAGATATAGTTTTTCATCATATAATATTGGAGCGTACGCATTCCCGAATTCCGCTGTTTTCAGCTTCCATACCAAATTCCCTTCATCCGCTGTCACAGCGTACAAATTGTTGTCAAATGATGTGAAATATACAATGCCATTATGAATCAGCGGTCTGTTTGGGTGGTATACTTCCCCTTGCGTAGCGAATTTCCAGATGAGTGTCCCTCTAGCGGCATCTAGGCAGTAAAAATTTTTGTCGAAGGAACCGATGTATACCTTTCCTTTGTGGACAATCGGGCTTGAAGCGATTTCATCTTGCGTCTGGTATTTCCAAATCAGACTTCCACCCTTCGCATCCAAGCAGTATACGTTTTGGTCCTTTGAGGCAAAATAGATTTTACCGCAATAAATGAAAGGCATCGAATTGATCTTCTCTCTGCTCTCGAATTTCCACCTAAGCTCGCCACTCTTCGCATCAAGGGCATACATGTTGTGGTCATAACTGCCTGCGAATATCATGCCTTCCCAGTAAACCGGTGAGGATTCGAATACTATGCCAAAGGTCTTGAATTTCCATATCAGTTCCCCGGTTCGCACGTCTATGGCGTAAATATTGAAGTTGCAGCATCCAAAATAAAGTATACCGTCATGTATCAGGGGGGTACAGCACATGCTTCCCCCTTCGGATATCTCCCATATTCTGTCGAATTTCCTTGTGCGCCTTAATTCGAAGTCTTCCATCTCTATGGAGAATTCGTCAAGGCCGAAGCCTTCCTGCTCTTCCATTAACAAGTAAACGTCAAAAAGATTTATAACGCTTCCTCGTCAGAGTCTATTTGATACTTTCCGCCTTTCGACTGGTACTGGGTCGAAATCTGATATGTTATTCTTGATTTGTAAAATGTGCCTTCTTCGCCGCTCTCGGTTACATTGAGATCATATCTTTTTCTGGTCCCTTTCTCTTCCAAACCCGATTCGGGCACAGGCTTTTTTACTGTCAGCTCGTAGCTCTCGAAGGGCGGTGGGATGTATGATGGTGCACCCTGCCCCCTGAATTTCCAGACCAGTTCGTGGGTGTTTATGTCAACGCAGTAAAGGTGACAGTCACAGCTGGTGAAATACACCTTGTTATCCCATATGCTCGGTTTCCACCATAACATTCCCTGTGTTCCGAACTTCCATAGCACCTTGCCGTTCAAGTCAAGACAGTACAGATTCTGGTCTTCGGTACCAAAATATATCTTATCGTTGTGGATCATTGGTAATGCCATTGCATGGTTTATCTTGAAATTCCACAACTCCTTGCCGTCCAAAGCCAGGGCATGCAAAACACCCTCCCTATTCACCTGGTATAAGAGATTCTTGTTGAGTCTAGGCCCAGAGTGCATGCCCCCATAATGCCCTGTCCTGAACTTCCACTTGAGCTTTCCCGTATTCAAATCGAGGGCCCTTAGATGATTGTCAAACGATGGGAAGTATGCAATATCTTCGTGTATCAGCAACTCATCTTCGTTGTAAATATCTCCCTGTGTAGCGAATTTCCAGATAAGCCTACCAGATTCCGCATCCAGGCAGTAGAGGATATGGTCGTAACATCCGAACAGTACCATCCCCTTGTAAATGGTAGGGCAGGAAGGGACCTCACCCTGCGTCTTGAATTTCCATATCATTTGGCCTGTCTTCAAATCGAGACAGTAGAGGTTGTAGTCGTTGGAACCGAAATAGACCCTGTTACCATGGACTTTTGCATTCCCTACAATCTTTCCCTGCGTCTTGAATTTCCATATCATCTTGCCTGTTAACGCGTCAATGGTATAGAAATTGTAATCATAGGAGCCGATATAGATTATCCCATCATTAGCCACTGGCGAAGCTGGGGCAAAACCACCCTCAGCTTGGAACTTCCATACAAGTTCTCCGTTCCTGGCATCCAAAGCGTAAACGTTTCTGTCAAGGCAGCCGACATAAACTCTGCCGTCGTAAATGCATGGCCACTGCATGAAGGAGCCGCCTACTCCAATATTGAATATCCTGTCGAACTTCTTGACCTGCTTGTAGTCGAAGTCCTCCATCTCTATAGAGAATTCGTCAAAGCCGAAGCCCTCGTGCTCTTCCATGACAGTATGTAACAGCCTAAAAGTTAAAAATATTATATACTAAGGAATATGCTAAAGAAAGTGCTGGGAAAATCTAAAATAAATAAAGAGAGGTGGGGCTTCCAGGTGTTTATCCCTTCAAACCCAGAGCTCCGCCTATTATGCCCAAAATAGCGCCTATGAAAAACCCGCTGCCGACAATTGTCAACAAGGAAACTATGGAGCATATCAAAACGAGAATTCCGCCGATCTTCGCTTTTGCCGGGTTCCTCAGCAGCACTGCGCCAACAATGACTATAATACCTAGTATTAGTGGTAGGTACATGAGCGCACCTGCGGTTAACAGGGCTTCCGTTCCTGGTAACATCATCGATCCTACTAATGCTGTTATCAAAGTTGCGAGCGTTGCCAGTATTATTCCTGTAAGTAAAATCAGTATGCCGCCTATCAGAGATAATATGAAAGGTTTCGAAGACGTACTTCCTCCGGCTGGTTGTGCCTCTGCAGCAGCAGGTGCTGGTTCGGCCGCTGGCTTTTCAGCTGGGGCCGTGGCCGGCTTCTCTGCAGGTTTTTCCTCTGGAGCTGGTGCTGGCTTTTCAGCTGGTTTTTCCGCTGGTGTTTCTTCTGCCATTTTTTCACCTCCTTATATTTTTCAAGTAATCAGCCGAGTATGCCGACTTCTTTGATCGCTGTGGGGGACCCTCCTGCGTGCCAGGTTTTCCTTGGCCTCGCCTGTATGGTGTATATCCTCTCTGAATTGTCGTCCAGCAATATCGCTGTCCCCTTCTGCCTGGGCAAGGCGTTTATATACCCCGAGATGTCCTCCAGCATGTAACTCTGCATTATGCCTCTAAGTGCCTCCAGGTCGGCCTTGGCGGTAAGCCTGTGGGCTATTATGATGTCAGACTGGGCCAAGGCGTCCTCATGCAATTTGTCTGGTCTCTGCGTTATGAACAATAACGATATCCCCGGCTCCCTGCCCTGCCTCACCAATGTCAGCAGAGGCTCTGTTGCCGCCGTCTTGCCTTTTGAGGGGAGAAACTGGTGCGCCTCGTCTATGATAATCCAGGCCATTGGCATCGTTGCCCTGGCCTCGCCCGTTATCACCTCAAGCTCTTCCGATTTTCTGGCCATCAGCCGGGCGTGGAACAACTTTCTGCACAACAGACCCACCAACATGGACCTGACAGACCATCCCTCGGAAATCTGCATGTAATGGGAAACATCGATGATCGATACGGTGCCCGGCTGTATCAGGTCCTTTATCTTGGTGCCTTCTTTTTCGAAAATGCCCCAGCCGTCTGCTGCGCTGAACCTGTTTACGAGGGCATCACGCACTTTCTGCTCTGACCTCTTGTCGCTCGAAATGGCGGAGATGATATCAGGTATAGAATATGAACCGCCTTTTTTCTTCTTTATCTGTTTGACTACCCTTTCTATCGTTGTGCCGAACTCGTCAACGAAAGAGAATCCGAAAGTCAGTATCCAGTCCTCCGCCGTCAGATCGGAGCACACCAGGTTGAAGACCTGGTCGTAAGCCACCCCTGCCTGTTCGTATTCGCCCGCATAGCCCTTTGGTATGAAAAGCGTGGTTTCCATTCCGGCCGGCTTCATGCCCCACCCACGTAGGATATCCTTGTCCTTTTCGTTGGGGTTTTTCATGGACCAGTATATGCCCATGGTGTCTATCATAATCACGGAAAGGTTTTCCTTGACAGCGGACGGCAGTCCTGACATCTCTTCCGCTATGATGCCACCAGTGTACGATTTTCCCGTCCCTCTCTTGCCGCAAACCAGCAAGACATGAGGCCTTGCCACATCCATCATGACAGGGTTTGTCAGATGGGCGTCCTCCCCCTTGCCGACAATGTGCTTCCCGATAAAAGCCGTGCCCTCTTCGCCGTACTTTTGCAGGTCTTCCTTATCCCGGCCGATTATGATCTTTTCCATGACAAACAGCATAGATGTTTAGATATCATTTATTAATTGGCCTGAAGTATATTTATTTAATTGTCAAATAATCAACAAAGCGGAGGTGTTAAGATATGGGCGTTATTGAGGAAATAATAAAGAACAAGGAAGAGCTGCTTACCAAGTTCTTGAGCATAGTGGAAGGAAAGGAGACCAAGGCGAACGTCAACCTGGACGGCATAGAGTTCAAGGTGGGCAAGACGGCGGTCCAGCTCAACGGGAACGTGGAGTTCACATTGGTGCCTTCTTTCGGGAAGGAAAAGAAAAAGTAGTGTTTTGAAAAAAGGAAAACCTGAAAAACTTTAGACAAGATTGATTTTCATGAGCCTTATCAAGAACATACTTGAAATAATCCGCGGGCGTTTACATTTCTATCTTTACGTGGGAGGTACACCAGCCGTAGAGATCATTCTGCGTGACAGGGAAATCGTGGCCGACATAAAAAACCCCATACTAGCACTAGAGTTGGGGCTCCAGCAACTCGGGAAGGGTAGGAAGTTCGACTCCTACATACTAAAGCAGGTCAAGGCCGCAGGATTCAAGGTAAAGGTCAAGTACAAGGTTCTGGAATTCGAACTATGACATCAATTGATTACTTCAGATAAATGTGACCTTTTATCTTCTTGTCCCATATCCAGCTATCTTCTGTGTTCGCCTCCCTCTTCAGGCGAAGGAACAAATCAACCTGCGCATCGCAGTCATCCGCATGATAAACAGCCACGGCCTCCGGCAGTTGCGGCTCCCTTGGTGCCCCGTATTCCGGCTTGCCGTGGTGGCTCAAGACTATGTGGAGCAATTTGAGTCCCAGTCCCTTGGGAAAGGCCGGTGTTTCGTTTATCTTGTTTGAGAGAATCTCATAGCCTATGATTATGTGCCCTACCAGCATGCCCTCATCAGACACGTCTATGATCCCGCCGGCCACTTCGAATTCCTTTATCTTTCCAATATCATGCAAAAATGCCCCCGTCAGCACCAAATCCCTGTCCAGTTCTGGCTGTATGTCGCACAGCTTGTTGCAGATCCTCATGACGTTCAAGGTATGCTCCAGCAGACCCCCGATGTAATTCTGATGATACTCCATTGCGGCAGGCGCTTTTTTGAACGCCTGGATGAATTTTTCATCTTCCATGTATGTGCGAATCAGCGCTAAAAGGTGCTCGTTTTTGACGGTAGAAAGCAAAGCCTTCATCTCCTGCATCATATTCCCGATGTCCTTTTGTGTTGTAGCAACGAAATCCCCTGAATCGTATTCGCCGGCATGGCATTTTTTAAGACTGCCTTTCATGGCGTCTATGGATATAGAAAATAGCTTGCTGTTCGGTGGATATTCATGGATTTCCCCGACAGCGTGAACCACGTCGCCCTTTGCTATGGTTTTGTACAGCTCGTCCGTCTGCCGGTCGTTCCGGCCCCAGTACTTCGCTGTTATCTCGCCTGTCTTGTCAGCAAGCCTGAGTTCGAACCATTTGCCCGTCTTATCCCTTCCCCTGTAAGGAACGGGCGGCTTCTTGAACTTCACGGCGAACCTGTCATCCACGTGTTCCCCCTTCTGGGAAAAAGAGTTAACGTACTGCTGCTTCATAAAATCCCGGTATTATCTTTGGCCGTTTGATTTAAATGATTTAAATGGATTTGGGATTTTTGTGATGACGATTATTTTTTCTTTCTTTTCTGTCTGAGAACAACTTCCGTGTGAGGGTATGCTATCTCAACGCCCTTTGCCTTGCTTATATTCCTGAATATCTCATGGGTGAGTTCGCTGGCTATCCTTATCCTCTCCTCGGCCCTGACGTAGTACCTTGTCTTGACATCGATCCCTGAGGGCTGGAAAAATGTCCTGACGTATGGGGGGCTAGGCATAGCCGCCATGAACCCCTTGGTGACTTTTCTGACAGAGGCTTCGCACATTTTTATTGCAGCGTCGAGATCGCTTTCGTACGTGATTGCTATGACGACCTCGTCCAGTATGTACTCGTCCTGCAGGGTGTAGTTGATGATGTTCTGCTCGAATAAAATAGAATTCGGTATCATTACAACCCTGCCTGATGTTTCTTCGGTGGCTATCGTTCCGCCAATTTCCCGCAGGTAGATGTACGTCAGTGTTATGTCCAGCACGTCACCTTTCACGGTGCCTATCATTATCCTGTCCCCGATCTGGAAGGGTTTCTTTATGATGACCATCAGGTATCCGGCTATACCTGTTATAGGCCTCTGCAGGGCCCACCCAAGGGCAGCTGTCAGCAACCCCGCCCAGAGGCCCAGACCGGTTATGTCGCCGCCCAGAAAGAATATCAGCCCTACGATTATCAGGATGGTAAAGGCATATCTCCAAATGCTGAGGAAAACCGTGGCGTTGTTTCGCTGCTTCTTCGTCTTTGCCTTGGAAAGCAGGAGCCTGCTAAGCGCCGCTGTTATTACCTTGTAGACGAAGAAGGCAACGACCACTATTATGAGAACATAGACAGCGCTCGGTAAAAACTCGTATGCTCCAGCCAGAAAATCAAAATCTGCCATATTAAGTAATATGTTCCCCAGTGTTATATCTTTTATATTTTTTTCCTTATCCAGTCTCCCCGCTTGAAAGAAAGGGAGTTATATGGGGTTATGACTCAATCCCAAATCACGAACTTGACCTTTACGATCCTGTCATTGTACATGGCGTAGCGCTCGATCGGTATAACAATCGACGAGGTTATGCTTACCGGGGTTGTTGTGTTCTCGTAAACCGTGTCATTCAGGTCTCTAATCTCGAAATAGAAATCGTAAAATCCTATGTCCATCAACCCCTTTAAGTGGTCATAGTCGCTATCGCTCATGTTGACAAAATACTTGACCTTGGTAGCGTTCAGCACGTTTTCGTCGGCTGCCAGGCCTACCACTTCCACGGTACTCTCGTTCCAGTCCATGGGGATGCCATTTGTCCTAATCAGGGAATCCGACAATGTAAGTGCCTTGAGTTGCAGTTCATGCATTTGCTGGGTCTCCATGGTGTTTGCGCTGATGTAGTTCCACGCGAACACGACCGCAAAAAGGGCGCTCATAAAAATCAGCAGCGATAATGCGAAATCCAACGACCATACCTGAGCTTTTTTGCCCATTTTCATCCGCCTGTTATCTTTTTGGTGGAGTACCCTTTTAACTTTCCCAGCCGGATCACCTTGCATTTTATCCCTGTCCGCTTTATCTGGCGCCTAATTGTTTCCTCATCCTGGTCGTATCCGATGGCTATTATGTCGGGTCTCTCAAGCCTGACTACTCGCATCATGTCAAGATCGTCGCCTATAACAGCCCTGTCGACAAAATCCAGAGATTTCACCATATCGGCTCTGACATTCGCGGGAAACAGTAGCTTCTTCTTATTTCTCAGCACGGTTTTGTCGTTCGCCACGACGACGACGAGCTCGTCCCCGAGTTCCTTCGCTTTTTTGAGAAAATGTCGGTGACCCGGATGGATGATGTTAAAAGCTCCGCCTGCCAGAACCTTTTTCTTTTTGACCAGCTTGACCAGTCTGATTCCGTCATTGATGATTTTTTCATGGTCAAAGGCGAGCCTGCTCGGCAACTTGTTTAGAGCAAAAAATCCGACATCCGCGGAATCGGACCCTGCCCTGGGCTTGCCGCTTATCAATTCGCACAGGAATGCGATTGAAACATTCCCTCTTTTGTCCCTTTCTGGGTCATCGTAAACCCCGATCATTCTGACCGGCCGGACCCGCAGACCCGCTTCCTCTTTAACTTCCCTGGCCAACGCACCTTTTGCGTTCTCACCCTTCTCAACGTAACCGCCGGGCAGGGCATAGTATCCCTTAAAAGGGCCGTTCAGGCGTTTGACCAGCACTATTTTTCCGTCCTTTATTATGACAGCGTCAACGGTCAGCAGTCTCGGCATATTGCATCCTTTTACATCCTTTATCTATTTCCCATTCCGGTTGGATAATGGTTTAAACGACCCACGATGGAATTTTATTTCTGGGAATAAAAGCTTTTTTTCAATTTTTCAAGAGAGACTTGGAATTATCGAAAAACTTTATACAGCCCGAGTTCAAAAAATCAATATGATAGATGCCCGATACATGAAAAGGGCTATACACTTGGCGGCAGGGACAAACCCCCAGATTTTGGGTGAAAGGGTGGGTGCCCTTATCGTAACGGCCGGGGAAATCATCAGCGAGGGCCGCAAGGAATTCGCTTCTGATTTCTATTCTGATCCTTTCTATGACAGTACCGTGCTTCATGCCGAGAGGGTTGCTATTGAAAGAGTAGGCATGCTTGCTGAGGGCTCTACGCTTTATTCCACCCTGGAGCCGTGTGTCGCTTTAGAATACGAGGAAAACGAAAACTTCCCCCCTTGCTCGGAACTGATCGTGGAAAGTGGGATAAAAAGGGTGGTTTTTGGTATGCTCGATCCCAACCCTGAAATATATGGCAGAGGTAAAGATTACCTCGAGATGAATGGGGTGGAGGTCTGCCACCTCAGCGGGTTCGAGAAGATGATACACTCTCTCATCGATCGTAATTCCCAGAAAACCAGGAAATTCGGAAATATGAGGGGTCGGGACTGGAGGTATCCAAGCCCCTTTCACAAAAGTCCGGAAATGATCAAACTCAGGAGGTTCAAGCTAAGGAAAATCCAACTCCAGCTGAATGATCTGATGGGAGAATACCCGTTATCTTAGGCTATAAGCCTATGTGCGGCTTTTTATAATTTATTTATTATTCACGACAAAACTAAATATGACAGTGGCAAAATCCGGATGGCGCATAGTTGAAGAGACCTTGCCCATAATAATTCTTTTTTCGTTGTTTGAGCTGTTCACAGGGGGGTTTCTGAGTTCCGTTCTCAGCGAGGCTGCTAACGCCCCTGGTTTGCTGATCCTCGTACCCGGCATGCTCGGCTTGAGAGGAAACATCTCGTCCGCCCTGGGTGCCCGGATATGTTCCGGTTTACACCTCGGCTACATATCCACGAAAAGGATTTCAAAGGGGCTGAAAACGAACATGGAAATCGCTATTTGTTTGAGCATGTTAATGTCTTTTTTGCTGTCGATCTTCGCATGGTTGATGTGCAGCTATACCGGCCCCGCCTGCATGGGCCTGATTAATTTTGTTTTGATATCACTTATTACCGGGCTGTTATCCGGGGTGGTACTCTCCTTTATCACGGCAGGAATCGCTATTTTGAGCTGGAGGAAAGGTCTTGATCCAGACAACACGACGCTGCCAAGCAGCGCAAGCATCGGTGATGTTATAACAATTATCTGTTTGCTTGCGGCGGTAAAATTTGTGGTGGGTTTGGGACTATGAGCTACGTGAATGTACGTGAGATATTCAAGGAAAGCATACCCGTGCTGACATTGTGCGCGGCGATAAGCATATTCTCGGGGTTCTTCCTCAGCAAAAACGAGGCTATGCTGAAATTCTTGCCGGGGATGCTGATAATAATACCGTCCTTTATCGCGATTAACGGCAACATTTCCAGCGTCATTACCAGCAGGTTGTCGAGTGCCCTGCACATGGGATTGATTAAGCCGAATTTCAGAAGGACCAAGTTGCTGCAAAGGAACGTGTACTCGATGATGTTTGTCTCTCTCGTCTCATTTCCGATACTGGGTTTTGTTGCAGGGGCACTGAACTTTTTACTTGGTGCATCCAGTGTGAGCTTCATCCTGTTCCCCCTGGTGACGTTCACGGCGGGCATGATAACCGTGCTCATCTTGATATTCATATCCATGTTGTTCAGTTATCTGACATACAGAAGGGGGCTGGATCCGGACAACGTTGTAGTTCCGTTGTTGACCACAACAGGGGATTTTGTTGGCATTTCCATGTTGCTGATAATTACAGGGTTGGTGATTTAGAAAGTTATTTAAATCGTCATATTAATAAAAAATATTAAAGTGGTGATAAGAATACCAAAAAGCGAATACCAAAGCGAACAGATTCTCGAAGACCTGCTAAAAAAGGGAAAAAATGTCGTGGACCTTATTGTGGAAATGAAGAACATGGTAAACCTTGCCATAGCCCTCGGATTCTCAGCGTTGCTAATGCAGGACAAAAATCTCGTTAAGAAAATACACGAGCTGGAAGAGGAGATAGACTTGAGGCAGTACGAAATAGAGGCCGAATGCATGCTAGCGAGCAAAACCCCGAAAGACGCACTGGAGCTGACATCGGTAATCCGGTTGTCTTCAGCGATGGAGGACATATCCGACGCCATAAAGGAGCTGATAGATTCATTGTCCAGAGGGATACCTATACATCCCACCATACTCAAGGGACTCAAAGACTCCATGGAAGTCGCTGACTATCTGGAGATAAAGAAGAGCAGCAAGACTGTAGGGAAGACTTTGGAGGATTTCACCGAGGGAAAAGGGGATATCATAGGTCTCAGAAGGGACGGTAAATGGGATTATCTTCCAAACAGGGAAGAAGTGATAAAACCCGGGGATGTCCTGATAATCTCAGGCAGGAGAAGGATGGTCGCTGAGATGAGCAAGAAAGTGTAGGATTATAGCCCCTTTTTGTTCAGCTTGGTTATTTTGCCTTTCTGTGTTTTTATTAGTAAAACTTATAAGCTCTGCGCCTCGTAAATCTGCTGGGTTTCTGTTTCATTCAAAGCCAAGGTCTCAAGGGACCAGGGACAAAAGAGATTGCCCTAGTCAATTACTACTAGGCTTTCAAGAAGAAGTATTTTCATGTCATTCAAAGCCCTTTGTAAATCATGACATCGTCGATTGAGCCGTTGAAGGCTATCTCAAGGTATTAGACTGGCTTCCAGTTTTTTCTTGATGAGCTTGACCTTTCTCAAATCCCTGATGCCAAGGTATTCAAATTCCTTCCTTGCAGAGCGGATTATTTCCCTCAGCCTTTTAGGATAACTGGAAAGCCCGAATTTCCTGACCGTTTTCTGGTATTCTTTCATGTTCGGGCTCCTGTTAATAAGCAGGTTCAGGATATCAACCCTGTCTTTCTGGCCCTTGACAGAATCCCTTCTTTCCAGTTCTGCGTATTGCTTCAGTATGAGGAGAATCTCCGGTTTCGGGATCTTGAAGCCCTCCAGGCTTGTTATATTTTTCTGGATTTCCTCTATTGGGATTGCAAGCTTGGAGTAGAATGGGACATAAATATCTACTGATATGCCCCCAATCCTTGTTTCGTATTTTTTCAGGAAGGGTGTCTTCTTGAGCATAAATTCCCTCTTTATCTTGCTCAGGGTTTCAAAATCCACTATTATGTCAATGTCCTTGCTCTTTATGCTCTTTGTTAAAAGATAACATGCCCATCCACCGATAAGGATGAAATCCAGCTTCTTGTTGAGGCTTATCAGGGCCTTCCAACTCCTGTCCATTGCCATGTCGTTCCAGAATTCGATTTTAACCCCCCTCCTTAATTATTTCGTCTATTTTTCTTTCCATGGCCCTTACGAAATCATCGGCATACCATGTGTTCAGGTTCCAGAGGTCGACAAAGAGCTGCCCTATAGGAACCTGCTTGAATTTTTTTAAATGAACGTCGGGCCTCAGGACTATTATGTTCGGGCTTCCTGTCGTTGGGAAAAATCTTTCCTTTATTTTTTCCTTTGTAGAATATACCAGGATCTCTGAATATTCAGAAGGTATCTTTTTGAATCTGAACCTGAAGCCAGAGTATGCCGTGAAAAGCACAGGGGGCATCTCATTTTCTATTTCCTCCACTGGTTTTTCTGCCCTGGTCTGGTATATTACATCTCTCTGCAGGTTTTTTACACTTGCCCAGTAAAGGAGAATCTTCTTTGGATTCAATACCCGGAAGCCCCGGGGCTTCTTCTCTATGCAGTTCATGGCTTCCAGCGGCTTTAGGGCCTTGTTCACATTTCCTATCGAAACGCTGCACCTCTTTGAGATACTGCTCTGGCTAAGGAAATTCTGCCTCTTCTCCAATACCTGGAAAAGTATTTCCCTGTAGACCCATTCCATTTTTTTGGTCATGTTTGCTCACGGGGTTTTCGCTCCACGGCCTTTTGGAAGAAGCGACAGCTCTAAAAGGCCGTGTCATGTTTCATTATTTATGATTACTTATTTATAAATATTTCACTTTTTGGTGAAAGATAGCCCTCAACCTTTAATCAGGCACAAAAAGCGGCGTTTCCGTCAGCTTGCAGTAAATCTGCTGAACTCCGGTTTCATTCAAAGCCCTTGTAAATCATGACTTCGTCTATGGTGCCGGTGAAATCGGTTTTCATGCTTAAATCTCATTATCAGCAGTAAATAGTATTGTTTTGTTAAAATGAAATGGTTGCTCAAAAGTACATTCATAGTCTCCAGGCAAAAATCCAATTGGTCCATATGGGGAGTTTACTCCAAAAACACTCCAGATGTTACAGATAATATTTATGTTTGTTAAACTTACAGCGTTTCTATCCACGTATATTATTTATCCGGACCTCTTCTTTGGTTTCCCTTTTCCATGAGGGTTCAGGAACGGAGCAGGAAGCGTTTTCTCTGCCCTTTTTCTCAAGAGATGCATGTAGGTTCCTACTCCGAGAAAAAACAACGCGGATATTCCAATCACGTACATCGTCACTGCTTCCATCTTATTCCCCGGCTGTGCTTTTGAAATTCTAATACTTTAAATTTCCTCTCCTTCCTTCTCAAGGTCAACTACCGTGATTTTCTCCCCGGGCTCTTCCTTGCTTTCCAGTTTGTCCATGTCCCTTCTCATCTCGGTGCTCCGTTCGGCTACCCTGTCCAGCTTTTTCTCCAGCAGGTCCATCCTTATCAACGTCCGCGAGAATTCGTTCATCCTCTTCTCCAGCTCCGACATTTTGATATTCATTCCGTTCATCTTGCTGCTGATCTCCCCTCTCGTGTTAAGGAAAGCCTTCACGGCAGAATCGAACTTGTCCCGGCCCCCGGTCTTGGCCGATTCTATCTGGCCTCTCAACCCGGCAAGTTCCCTTGCCAGGCCTGACCTGAGTTCCCTGACATCTTTGTCCAGATTCCTTGCCCTCTCGTCCATTCCTGCTTGCAGTTCTTGCAAGCTTTGCAAGGAAGCTACCTCTTTTTTCACGCCGGCGATGGTAGAATTCAGTTTTGTCACTTTTGTTTCAATAGCCTTGCTCCTTTCCTGCAGGCCTGCCTCGATGTTTTCCCCCTTCTGCCTTAAGCTGGTCTCGAGGAATTTCATCTTCTCCTCGAGCCGTGCATCCATGGCGTTGCTCAGGGCTTCTTTGGTATTTTCCATTTCTTTGAGCCTGATCTGCAATTTCTCCAGCTCTGCGATCCTCTTCTGGGCGTTGGCCATGGCTGTGCGCGTCTCTGACACGTCCCTGTGGCCGGCCTGCCAGTCTTTTTTCATTGAGTGCAGGTCAAGTGAAAATCCGCGCAGTTCCTCGTCCAGCTTTGCCAGCGAGGCCGCATTGAAGGCAGACTCCTTTTTTAGCGAAGAGGTGTTGTAGTCCATTTTGCTTTCCAGAACAGAATCCGTGTTATCCATCTCCCTTTTGTTGGATTCCAGGTCGTGCCTGAGAGCAGCGACCTCCCCTTGAACCGGTTTTATCTCACGCAATCTCGCCGACAAGGATTTTTCCAGCCTTTCTATGTCCCTTGTTTTCTGCCTAAGGTTTTCCAGGGATGCCACTTTCTTCTTTGTTGCTGACTGGTCCGCCTTAAGCCCTGCAATCGCTTTTTGCATGTCAGAACGCAGGGCTCCTGCTTCGCCAGAGATTCTCTCCTCAAGGGATTTGCTCTTTTCATCTAGGACCCCCACACCTTCCTTCACGTCTGCGAGATCGCCCATCCCGGCAATCAGCGCATCCTTTGCATCCTCTATCACCTTGACCCTTTCCCTGAGGGCCTCCAGGGAGTTCACTCTTGACGAGACGGAAGACAATGCCTTTTTGATCTCTTGCACGCCGGATTTGGAGCCGGCGGAACTGCTTTTCAGATCCCTCAGGCTCGCGTTCATCTTTTGCAAATCTAACCTTAGTTTTTTGATGTCAGACATTTCCTTGCCGATTTCCTTTTTCATCCCATCCAGCTCAGCTGATGCGCTGCCCTCGAACTGCTTGTTCATGCCCACCAGTCTGGTCTCCATCGTCCTGCCCTTTTCGGTGAGGTTCGCCTCGAGGAATTTGAGCCGATTCTGCATCTGGGATTCCATCGCACCCGTTTTTTCGGATATCTGCCTGTCCAGCCCGGTGGCCTTCTCAAGAACCTTGGCCTCGAGCGCCTTGTCCGCATTGGTAAGCCGGGCATCAAGGTCCCTTGTCTTCTGCTCCAAAGCCACAATCTTGTTTGCCATCCCCCTCAGCGACTCGACCCCTTTGACCAGGCCTGCCTTGATGCTTTCGATGTTCTTGATCTGTGACTGCAATGTGCCCAGCAATTCAAGCTTTTTCCTGTTATTGGCGGCGGTGCCCCGGACCCGCGCGATGCCTGCATGCTCGGCTACTATGTCATGTCTGATCGACTGCAAATCAAGGGTGGTCTTCTCCATCGCCGAATCAGTCCCTTTGATGGCCAGGCTGTTTGACTTGACCTCATGCTGCATAGAAGCTATGTCAGATGATAATTTGCTTTCGGTCAGCGCTGCCCTGTCGGCAAGCGACGAGTCAAGCCCTGCAATCTTTTCCTGGACACCAGCGACGCTGCCCCTAAGCTCTTCCAGGTTCTGGACCCCTTTCACAAGAACGTCGCCTGCTTTCTCTATTTCCTTTATCCTCTCCCTGAGCGAGGCGAGGTCGCTTATCCTCTTCCCCATGTCGTCCATATACTTTGACAGCGATTTGCCCTGCTCCCTGTTATCCTCAACCCATTTGTTAGCCTCGTCCGCAGAATCCTGGGCGTGCTGCAACCGTTCCCCAACTTCTATCAGGGCTTTCTTGTAGTCCTCGGAATGTTTTTTCAGGGCAGAAATCTCGTTTAGCACCCTTCCCTCGGCTTCACCAACCGTTTTTTCCATTTTGTTTATTTTCTCTTCGGCGCCCGCGATGCTTTCCGCACCAGCCATCGCCTTAGCTGCGACCGCCTTGATCTCCTTGCTGTTGGCTTGCACCAGCCTGCTCAGTTCACCTGCCAGAAAATCGTACTTGGTTTTGAGCTCGTCCTTTTCGCGTTTAAGTTCGGATATCCCGGATCTGATTCTTTTGAAAGTGTCCATTTCAGCCCTCTATTTCTTTCAGCAGCCTGCCCAGCTCCAGCTTGTATTCTTTCTTCCACGAAACTATTTCCTTGAGCACTTTTTTCAGCTTTTTATCGAACTGGTCCAGCTGCTTTTTGTTGGCTATGGAGAATCCGTAATTGCTGCCCAATCGGTCCGCCAGCCCGGCAAGGCGCTTGCCGACGTCCTCAACGGTCTTTTCCAGGTTTTCGTATCTCGCATCCAGTCCTGCACTCTGCCTGCCGAATGCTTCCTTTTCCCCCGCGAACATATCCTTCAAGTCGCTCTTGAGCCTTGCCGCTGTCCCGGCCATATCCTTGCTCACGCGCAGTGCCTCGTTCTCCAGCCTGGAACTGGTGCTGGCCGCCACCTTGTCTATGGAGTGGCTGAAGTCCTCCAGGTTACGCTCCATCGCCAGCCCTTTCTTTTGCAGCCCGTCGACCACGCTGGCAAGCGAATGCAGCCCCTTGACCTCGGCTTTGAGCGCCGCATTTTCCTCCCTGATGGCGTGTATATCATGTTTCAGCGACTGCCTCGCAGCGGAAAATGCCCTGACGTTTTCCCTGGACATCCTGGATTCGGCGGCTTCCATGCCGTCCTTTATCTCGGCCCCCAGCACATCCAGCTGTTTAAGCAGGCGCATGTCATCCCGCTCTGACTTGTCACTTATCTCCTGTGACATGGAGTCTATTTTTGCCTGCAGGGCCGCATCGGCTTCTTCCCTTTTCCTGATGCCGCCAGCGAGGGTCTTCATGTCAGCCGAGAGGGACTTCAGCCTGGCGACGTCCTCGGCTAGCAGGTCAGCCTTCCCTCTGATTGAATTTATATCGGATAAAAATTCTTCCCTCATCTTGGCTGTCACGGCGGAATTCTCTTTTCCGAGCTCGGAGCTGACCAGCTTGACCCTCTGGTCTATTTTCTTGTCGATTTTTTCCAGCTCGTTCTTGATTATTATCCTGTTCCTTTCGAACCTGTCCTTGAAGGCCTCGACATTTTCGGTCACGCCCGCCTCCGTCCTCCCAATCCTTTCCTCGATTGACTCTGCTTGTTTCACCAGGCCGGCAAGCTTTCCTCTAAGATGCTTCAAATTCTCCACATCGCCTGACATGGATGTAAGACCGCTGTCCAGAGAGGAGATTTTATCTGAAATCGCATGCTCAAAATCTTTGTGGTTCTTGCTGTTGGCGTCTATGTTTCGCTCCAGCATATTCAGCCGGGTTTCCAAATTTTTCCTGTTGGAGTTCAAGTCGCTTTTGAGGCTGGACCCTGCTTTCTGCAGTTTACGGTCTACTGCCTTTTCGAAAGATGACATGGCCGCCCTGCTCGTGGCAAGCTGTTTGTTCAGAGAGGCCTGGTTCTCCTGCATCTCCAGCCTGAGTGCGCCGAGATTTTTCTCGTCTATCTGCCTCAGCTCGCTTGAAAATGACAACACCTTCTCGTCAAGATCAGCTGACAATTTTTTCATGCCGTCGTCGATTTCACTTTTGGTGCCCGACATGGTGTTTCTCACCTGGTGTTCAAGCTTTTCCATGTCCAGTTTGGTCTGGCTGAGGTTTGCGATGTTCTCCTGCAACCTCCCATCCAGGCCGGCTATGTCCGCCTCGAAACGCCTGAGCGCCTCTATGTCCTTGCCCAGCAATAGGTTCCGCTCCCTGAGCATGTTAACTTTACTGTCCAGCCTCTTGTCCAGGGCGGACATGGTTGCTGCGGTCTTTCTCACGAGCGCGACTTTTAGTGCACCCAGCTTTTTGTCAAAACCAAGCGTGACATTATCAATCCTTTCTCCTGCGGCGGCGTCGCCTTTCTCCATTCTCCTTACGGACCCCTTTATCGCCCTGCCGAGCTTTTCTTCCCTCACATTCAAATCTTCTGCCAGCGAGCTGATTCTAGCGTTAGTCTTTTCCAGACTTTCCTTGTTCGACCTTTCCATGGACAGCACAGATTCGCCCAGCACTTTGTCTCTCGACCTGAGCTTTTTCCCTTCGCTCTCCAGCCTGTTCAGCCTCTCGACTACGGGATTGACCTGATTGTTGATGAAGTAAAGCAACCTCTTCCCGGCCTCGCCGTAGACGTATGATGCCTCTTTAAGCTTGTTGACGAGATACTCGTTCCTGCTCTTGAGCGAGGCGTTCTCTCGATTGAGCGCCTTGACCGCCGTTCGCTGGTGATCAGCGTCTTCCCTGAGCTTTTTGAGCTCGATTTCTACTTCCCGGATCTCATCCACCATTCTAATCACTTTAACTCATGCAGCAGCATCGCTACCCTCGTCCGCTGCTCCTTCAGCTTATCCTCCAGCTTTCTCTTCTCAGCCGCGTGCTGATTTATTATGGTCTGGAACTCGCGTTTCTCGCTTTCAACCCTTTGCTCCAGCTTTTTCTGCGAATCGCGCAACGCCTTGAAATCGTTTGACAGGCCATCTACCCTGGCGTACAACTTCTTAGGGGGGGCTGCCCTCTCGTCAAGGTCGTTGATCCTGTCCTCCAGGCCATTCGCCCGGCGAACGAAGAACTCCCGGATCTCGAGTATGTCCTTTGTCTTGCTGTCCAGCTCGGTTATTATCTCCTTGGGCGTTTTCAAGTCTTCTATCTTGTCATCAAGATCCATATCCTGTGATTTCAGTGCGTCTATCCTGCCCAAGATCTTTTCCTTCTCCTCGTTGAGCTTCTCCAGCTCGTCTTGCATGCTGTCAAACTCCCCATGCAGGACTGCAAGCTCGCTTATCTCCTTGTGGGACTCTGCTATCATGTTCTCAACCGACTGCAGCTTGTCATCTGTAAAGGCGAACCGGCCCGCAAACTCTTTTTTGATGTTGCTCGACTCGGCTTCAAGCATCTTGGGTAACAACTCCTTTATCTTTTCCTCGGTTGCCTTTCGTTGCTCCTTGTCGAGCTCCCTGACCAACGCCCTGAGATCGGCGATGACTTTTTTGGCACCGAACAGCCCATCCTCCAGCTTTGCTATCCTGTCATCGAACTTGTACAGGGTTTTGATGTCCTTGTTGGTTGTGTCGATGTCGGAGCTGATGGCCTGCACCTTGGCGTCCGCCTTCTCCATCCCATCTTCCATGCTCTTGACCCTTTTTGAGAAGGGGTCTATTCGCTCATCCACGGTCCTCTTCACAATCATGGGTATGACCTCTTCCTTCAAGTCGTCCGCGCTCGATATCAGCATCCTGAGCTTTTGCACATTCTCAGGACCCAGCTTGCGCTCGAACTGACGCATCTTATCTTCCAGGTCCGGGACCCTTTCCACGGTTTCCAGTTCCTTGTCTATTGCCATGAACCTGTTCTCCGCTTCCTCCTTGAAGGCGTCCAGCAGGGTTGCCAGGTCCCTCATGGATTTTTTGACCTTGTCCAAATCGCGCTGGAATTCAACCCCGCCACCCATTGCCATCAAACCGCCGGCTACTTCACCGGGCTCGACTGCTTCCTCTTTCGCTGCTGGAGCAGCTTTCGCTTCCTCCAGCTTTTCGGTCAGCTCCTTTAGCCTCTTGTCGAACATCTTCTTCATGGTTTCCGCGACTTCGGTCTCGCCCTTTTTCTCCTCTTCCTTTTTCGCGCTCATCGCTTCCATCGCTCCCTTAAGATCCTTTAGCTGGGACGCCGTCTTATCCTCCAGCTCCCTTATTTTTGGCTCAAGGCTGGGTGCAGCGGGCTGGGCCGGAGGGGCCACTGCTGGCGTAGGGGGCCTTGCCTCTTTAATTTCGCTGGATAAATCCTCAACAAGTCCCGCGAGTTCCTCGCTCTTTTTCATGGCATCCTCCCGGTCAAACTCCGCGGATTTTATGCTCTCCCTCTGCCGCTCCAGCTGTTTTTTAAGCTTCTCTATTTCAGGGTCGGTCTTCTTTTCAGCTGCGGCCGGCTTTTGGCCTGGCTCCCCAGCGGAACCCGGTTTTTCTTCAAGTGGCGGTTTTTCTTTTTTCTGGGCGGCTTTCTTTTCCCCCGCCGCTTCTTCTTTGGGTTTCTCAGGTTCATCCTTTCCACCGCTAGCAGGCCCTGAACCGATGTTCTTCAGTCCTTGCAGGCCTGCCTCTTTTACCTCAGGTTTCTTAGCAGCAACGCCGGTTCCCGGTCCTGAAAGATCCTGCTGCTCAAGCTTTTTCTGTTCAAGCTGAGCCTTTGCCAGCTCTTTCTTCTTCTTTTCCTCTTCGCTCTCCCCGAACATCTACTTCCCCAGCTCCTCGATGAGTTTTTTAGTGAGTTTCCTCTGCTTTTCTATCTGCTCCTGGACTCCTTTTATCTTATTATCAAGATTCTGGACTTTCTCCGTGAGGTTGGGTTCTGCCATGTCTTCGGGCCTTATCCCCACGAACTTTTCCCATATCTTTTCTGTAGGCACTTCGTATTTTCTGGCGTGCAAAACGCCGAATCTGCGCAACTCATAAATCAGAAAACAAACGGATACTATCAACAAAACCGACAAAGCTATGTCCAACATGGTTATCTGAATTATAATTTAGTTAGGGTGTTAATAAAATTACCACATAACAGTTTGGGTGACGCTTATAGCATCGGGGCGATAAAATTTGGATTCGTTTTAGGCTCGTTTTATTTTCTCGGCTTTGTGGGTTTTGCCGGATTTCATTTCGCCAGCCCAAAAAATCTCAGGAATCTCGTGAAAAAAGTGGCTGGCCTGTACTTCTCTCCTATCAGTTTGCCAGACAGCTCGAAAAATTGCCTGCTGGCGGGAGTGGCCGGGTCGAACAGAACTACAGGGCTCTTCAGGGCCAGGCTTCTGAGCACGTTCTTGTCCATAGGGACGGAAATCGTCACCGGCAGCTCGGCAAGCTGCTCCACCTCCTCAACGCTAAGCTCGTAGCGCTCCTTGCCCACCATGTTGAGCATTATCCCTATGGGCTTCACCCCGAGTTCCAGGGCGACTTGGTGACACTTTATGATATCCATGGTTGAAGGCACGAAGGGGGTTGATATGAACAGCACCTCGTCGCTAGCCCTCATGGTTGCCATAGCCTCCCGGCCCAGGCCAGGTGCAGCATCAAGCAGCACTATGTCCGCCTCCCCTGACAGCTTATTTATTGTTTTTTTGAGCCTGCTGACATCCACCCCTTTCAAATCCTTCAGCGACAAGGACGCGGGTATAACCCTGAGACCTGGCACGTGGTAGTCGTATATGGCCTCGTGAATCTTCGCCTTGCCTGTCAACACCTGGTTAAGGGTCACGGGGGAATAGTACATGCCGAGGTAGAGACTGAGGTGTGAAGTGGTTATGTTGCAGTCAACTATGATGACATTCTTCTTGAAATAGGAAGCCAGTGCCGTGCCCACGTTTGCGACAGTCGTTGTTTTCCCGACTCCGCCCTTCCCCGAAAGAATTCCTATAACTCTTGTCATTCTTACACCAGTTGTATTATTTTTTTGTTTTATAATATATATTTCAAGTCCAATTCATGCTACCAACGCAGGGAGCACAGCATCTTTGCCAGTTCGGGTTCATTCTGTACAAGCACCGGAAAATCCCGGCTACCTCCTATCTGTGAGTGGAGCTGGTACATGTAGTTGATCACGTCAGCCCCTGTGCCCAGCGAGACTGCTGTTGAGATCATCCTGGTAACTATTTCAGCATTATATCTCTTGGAGAATGCTATGAGATTCGAAAAAAGCACGTACAGGAATATGTGCTGGAAAATGTATCTGCCGTAAATGCCCAGCATATCCTTGTCGCTCCTGTACAGTATCATCAGGTTGTCGAGGTCGAACAGATACTTCCTGTGCTTCTCGATGAAAGCTTGCACCAGCGGCCACTTGTTTTTGACGACAAGTTCCGGGGACCAGAATCCGCCGACTGGCTTATCGTGATGAAAAAGTTCATTTACATAGCCGGGTATCCACCCTAACTTGGGCTTTATTTTGTTTCCTATAATTTCGATAAAACCCCGTTCCGTCATCAACTTGAAAAGGGGCCTGCCGAGCCCTGCTTCCCTGTGATAAAGATAATTTGTCTGTATCCCCCACGTGGTCTGTATCCTGAACAAGGAAATGCCAGGCTCCTGTCCGGCACAGCTCAGCCATATCGTCCAGAAGTTCTTATAATCGGTGAGCCTCTCTTTCAGCTTGCCCATTTCAGCACCATATTAATTTTATGGTATAAAGATATAAAAAATTTTCGCCTCTTTTCGACTTTTCAAATGTCATCCCCTCCCACAGGCTCAGTGAAGTTTGTTTGTTTGGAGAAGAAATTTTTGAGAAAAATAGTATGGATATATAATAATGGGTGTAATATTACGAATGTATAATAGATGGAATTAGATAAAATTCCTTCAGGTCTCTCAGGTCTCCCTGCCCAGGTCCTTGAACTTCTCTAGGTTGCGTTTCCTGAGCTCATTGTAGGCCTTCTCTGATATGATGCCCTCATTGTACTCCCTATCCAGCAGGTTGAGCACCTTTTTGATTTTCTCCCTTTCCGCCTCCCTTCTTGCCGTTGCGGCGGCTTCCTCTTCCTCGGCTGCCTTTACAGCCGGGCCAGCACCTATCGCCTCTTTTGCGTATCTGGTTTCAGGCACCCCGCGTTTAAAGATTCTCTCCAGCTTTTTCTTGTATTTTGAGGTGAGAAGAAGCAGTGCAAGTATCGCTATGATCAGCAGCATGATCAGCGTTATCATCCAGTCTGGTATTACGAGTATGGTGACCGGCTTTATCGGCGGGGCTGCTCTCAGCAGCTCCCTGCCCCTCTCCAGCAATCTCCAGCCCGTTGTTACGGAGTCTAGCGCCTCGTCGAACATCTTTGCGTCAAGGTATCCCTCTGTGAGGTCTATCTGATACTGTATCTCGTCTATTATGCCGTATACCCTCGTGAGGTCTTTTTTGCCTTCCTCCGCCGTTGCGTTGACGTCCTCCTTGAACTCCTTGAACTCCTCTTTCAGTTTCTCCAACTCGTACCTCACCAGCTCCTCCCTTGAACCGAACACTATGACGGCGGTCAGTTTTTCGTCATAGGTCTCGTTCGCCGTGGCGTTGAACGTACCGTAATACTTTCTGGCCTCTGTCCCTTCCGGCACAAGAAGGTTTATCACGAAGGTCTTGCTCTCACCTGGTTTGAGCAGGGGTATCATTATGGGACTGACGTCAAACCAGCTTGACGGTATCCCAGCAATTGTAAGCATCACCTGATGGAGCATCCCGTTGCCCGTGTTGTTAACCGTCACGCTCGGGTACTGTGCCCAGCCCGCCTCGGTTGCTATCTCCTCCGGGTAGTCTATTATTTCTATTCCCGGCTTTGGGAGCGGTCCCACAGGCCCTACTGGTGCTGGTTCTTCCCTTTCTCTCGGGGGTCTTGGAGGTGCTGGCGGAGCTTCCTCGGCCGTGTTGAAAATCTCGTACGCGCCAGCTCTTTCAGTGCCGGAATAAGTGACTATGAACATGATCTTGACCTCCCCGATATAGTCCACCCCGGTGGGATTGGCGGTGTACGTATATTCCGAGTTTGCCTCTATCCTAACGGTGTCCAACCCCTCTTTCAGCATTTCCCCCGTATCCGTTCTCGTCAGGTTCCATTGTACGTAGGCATCCTGATACATGTCGCCAGTGTTCTCGATTATCACGGATATGGCAAGGTCCGGGATCGTGTTGTCTATTATCGTGATGTCCCGGACATCGAAAGGACCCCCGACCAGGCGTGTGTATACGTCTTTGGTTATTACGTTGCCGTCTTTTGTTATCGTGACAACCCATCTCCAGTTCCCCTGATTCGAAGAGGCGGATGTGTTATACCACCTCGTATACCTGCCTGTTGACAGCTTGGTCATGGACTGGTTTTCAAGTATGAGGTTGTCAAGGGGGTCATAAAGCGATACCATAATCGAGTCGGGATCCACGTTTGCTACGCCGTCGGTTATCATGGCGACAACCTCCAGTCCGTCGCTGATGCTTGTTTCTGCCGGAGCCTCGAGGTCAAGGAGAAGCATCCCCGGCTTCCTTTCCACCACCGTGAAATTTGCAACGCTTGTGTTAGTGCAAATCTGGCCAACAGGGGTGTCATTGAACACTGATACCGCAGTTATGTTGTAGATGCCTGTGGGGGAGTCGGCAAATAATTCAAAATCCGGATAGGCATCCGGCTCGCCCTGGCTGTTGGTCATGAATTTCCCGTTGTTCAGCTTCACGGAGCGGTTGGTCGGGTCTTTTATGAGGATGCTCACGTTAACAACAGGCATATCAAGGCCCGCAAGGTCCGTGACCTTGTAGCTTATAGTCCCGTGCTCCCCCTGATAGTATTCGCCGCTGGTTCGGGTTGTATGCAGCTCAACTAAAAGAGCCGCATGCACATAGAAACTGCTTTGATTAGTGTCGTTCTGTCCGAAGTTGTCCTCCGCATATACAACCACGGTGTAGTTGCCTCTCGCTGTCGTGTTACCCCAAGTCGTTGCGGGAGGGTCAACTGGATAGAATGCCTCGTAGATGTAAGGGTCAGTACCGCCTACGTACCTCATCTCTATTTGGTCGAGCGTCGCGTCCGGCCTCGTCACGTTGATTTCTGTTTTATTTATCCCGGCAATCCCTGCCTGATCCGTGACGTATACCAGTATCTGGGTTGTGTTCTGCTGCGGCAAAATTGCAGGATTGATCAACACATCAATAAGCGGCTTGACCTTGGGCGTGAGCGACACCGTGAGATTCATCCATGGCGGGTCTGCCTGCTGGCCAGATATCTGGTATGTGGCGTTGTAGAATACCAGCTCATCTCCTGTAACGTTGTAGTAGATAGTTAATTTGAAGGTCGTTTGATTTTCAACCTCGAAATCCACAAACTCCGGCCACGTGTTGTTGTACTCGTTGTCCTCCGATGCCCAGTCAGGTGTTATGTTGAAGGTGATGTTAACGTTGCCTGTGTTGTTTATGGTCACGTTGCATACGATACCGTATTCCGGAGCTTCTACATGCTCGCAGTAAAGGTCAGAGGGGTGCTCGACCACCCACGTCCTGCTCGTTGGAACCGTGATTTCCAAGCTGAGATTTTTGTATCCCGAGTTGTTGGTGGTGACATTCAGAAATCCGTTGTATACCCCTGGAGGATAGCTCAACGGGACCTCAACACTGACGTTGATGACAAGCGCTGCGCCAGCCGACAAATTTCCCCCGGCCGTCTCGGTTATGTTCGGTATGATCTTTATGTCGAAATCTTTCAATTGACCAGCGGGGTCTTCCACTATGAACTCCATTCCTTCGATTTTGTCATTGCCGGTAGAATTCATGGTGAAATTCCCAAGTATGTCCGTGGTTCCATGAGTGATATTCCCCTTCAATTCGTCTTCAGGTATAGTCAGATTGACATTAGACAAGACCGTTATATTGACTATGCTCCAGTTCGCGCGAATGCCTATTTCAGGGTTGTCCCACACAACGCTAACGTTAATGGTGTAATTTCCCGACGGCGTGCCGTTTGATACGGTTATGATGAAAGAGCCGGAACAGTACTCCGATTTTACCTTGTCGCCACATTCGTAGTTGGTAGTGTTGCTTGTGTAAATGTATTGTTTTGAAAAATTCAGGGTGATGTTGACGCTGTAGGCTGTGGCATTTCCCACGTTGGTGGTATTGACATCCATGCTGAAATTTTGCGCTACATAATAGGTTATGTTTTCAGCTGTGAAGTTTGTAAGCGATACGTCCAAAGTCATGTTGGTGCCGGACACCGTTATGTTAACCGGGAGTTCCTCGTATCCATCATTGCCGCTTGTGACATTCATAATGCCACTGTAGTCTCCCGGGGGGTATCCATCGGAGACTTCCAGGTATATCCTTACTTGTGTCATGTTCCCTGCCTGCAGACTGGAGAAATTTACCGGTATGAACGTGAAATTGAAATCGTTGACAAAGCCTGTCACGTTGAACGTCACGTTTTCCAAGGGGGCATTGCCAAAAGACCTCACTGTCATGTTTTCGATGTTTTTCTTTTTACCCGCGGCGACGGTGCTGGTTATATTCTCTTGCAGGACGTCAAGAATGTAGGTGGGCTTCACTGTCACGTTCAGGGACGTTTCGTTATGATCGGCCGTCCCCTTTTTGTTGTCCCAGGTAACGTTTATAATCACCGTGAAATTTTCCGGGGCCGTGGTACTGAGAACTGTTATGTTGAAATTCATCACGCATGATTCTGATATCGGGATGATTTTATCTTTGCACGATGCCGTGGTCCCGTTCGATGTCAAATTCTCAGGCATTTGCAGGTTTATCGTGGCATTGTAAGCCGTTCCATTTGCGGTGTTTGTGGCATTGACCGTGATCAAAAAGCTCTGGTTGTGCAGCCACGTGACGTTCTCTGCTGTGAAATTGCCAGGGGTAACGACGATGCTGACTTTGGTCTCGGTCTCCTCTGCATAGAAACTGTCAGTACCATACCCGTCGTTGCCTGCTTTTGTCGCGCTGCAGTTTAGCACGAAATTCCCAAAGTGTGACGGCGCTGTGAAATTGACGGAATAGGAACCGTTGTTGTAATCCGTAATATTTTCCGGACCTACGTCGCTTATGTGAGTCGACCCTTCAAAAACGGAGCAGTTGAGGGTGGTGACACTGGGCTGCCAGATGTCCTGCCTGTAGTTCATCACGTCAACCGTGGCGTTCACCGTCCTATCAACATCCCCGTATTTATTCAGGACCGTGGCATTTACGAACAGCGTTTTTGTTATTGTGAAATTCTTCTGCGACTGGTTCAGCAAAAAGAGGTTTTCGTCAAAGAGGAATGCCAGCGCTGTCCAATCGCCTATGTTCTCGAAATCCGAAATGTTGTAGTGGTTTGCGTAAACGTTATCGCTTGCATTTTCATCTCCGTGGGTGCCGTCATCGTGCATGGTCAGGTTGATGTCGTCGTCCGGGCTTGCTGTTCCGTTGTTGAGGGTGACATTCACTGTATTTACCAAGGAATAAGGGTCGTATGTAATGTTGACCAGGATGAAAATCGTCTCGTTCCTGTTGTACATGTCGTGGTCCGTTTGGGTATATGAATCTAACGTTCTTTGCTCAAAGCCACTCACTTCTATGGTCGGCGGGCTTCTGAGAGCGTTCTTTATCGCCACGAATTCGCTGCTTCCTCCCCTGCCGACATAAACAGCGGCCTTTTCCACGATCGAATCTCCAGGGTCTATGGCGTTGTTAGCAAGCTGGACCCCAACCCGGCCCATGGCCGTCATGTTTGTCACGGAAAAATCAGGCACCGTCTCTTTCAAGTTCACAAGCCCGACAATCTGACTACCATCTGCAAGGGCAAGGTACCATGAATAAGGGTCTGTTTCGTTGCCGAGAAAACCATATGGAGACAAAGTTGTAATTCCTTGCCATCCTCTTTCGATATCAAACGCCAAGGCTCCCGCTTGCGTGGAATTCCTGTCAACGGAATAAGCAGCGAGATTCGTATAGTTCTGTTCCGCCTTTATCCATGTGCCGTCTTCTTCAGGTCCGGCTTTGTTGTATATATAGTATTTCTTTATCATTTTTCCCTCGCCGGTCTTGAGGCTCGTGTTGCCGAATATTATCTCTTCGCCGGCCTGGGTTATGGTAAGCCTGACTGGTCCCTGAACTATGGTAACATCATGCCTGAAGTCGAAACTGAAGTTGTTGGTCCCGTTGGAGTATTCGACATATTCCACTGTTCTGTCTGATTCGCCTGCGTAGAAAAAAGGTGCAGTCTCGCCTATAAAATTTGCGCTGTACAAGCCGGATGTGTTCTCGCTCCTGTTCGTGTCAAGGTAGAACGCAACCCTGCTGTTGTTGAAGTGTATCTCGTCCCCGCTCCATTTATACGTCAGGTTGGTGGAATAATTGGGATATTCCTTGGCCCCGCTCTCCAGCACATCAAAATAAATGTAAAAATATCTTTTTGTATTCTTTCCCGTGGTCCCGTTCATGATGAATATGAAAGTTCCTGCCGCATTTTCCGTTTCGTTGTATCCTGTATTATTGTCGAACTGGCTCGGGATTTCATGCATCGCCCCGCCGGTGGAGTTATGCTCAACAAGCCTGGTGGAGTTCTCGTCAAAGGTGCCGCTGATACCCAGCTGTCTCAGCACGTCCGTGAAATTTACGTCCCTCTCCATCGGCCAGTCGGTGACGTTGTAATCCCCGTTCCCCACCTCTATTCGCAGCCTGTATTTCCATGAATTGTTCCACCATTCATAGCGGTGGACCATGACGCCGTCGCTGTCAGTGACGTTCAAAACATCGTAGCCCTGAGCTGAGCCGTCGCAACTCACATTCCAGCTGTAGTTGCCCATCAAATTAAAGGTCCTGTTGTATTTGTACATGGTTAGAGATTCATCGTATGTCATGCTTTCCGGGTCGCTCCAGTCCCCCGATATATTGAACGTTATCTCGCAAAAAATGCCGCTGCCGTTTATCGGCTGGGATGATGTCAGGTTCGTGAAATTGGCGAAAAATGTGACGGGCTCGTTAATGAAAGCGTTCTCTCCACCTCCCTGCTGCTCAGTCGAGTCCCATACCTCTAAGCGGGAATCGAATCCAACCGTATAGGCAAAAAATCCGGTGAAGGCGGGTTGCAGCAAAATTCCGCCAACTACCAGTGCCGAGATTAAAAAAATGTGCAACAGCTTTACTTCCAACATTTTATCATTTTTTTAACAGCAATTTTTTGCTTTTTTCATATGCGGCTCTGCTTATTATCCCGTTTTCGTATGATTCGCGCAGCTTTGCCAGCAGCATCATCTTGCTGTGCTTTTCCTCCTCTTCTCCAGCAGGCTCTGGCTGCTTACCCCCTGTCGCCGTGGGGGTGGCCATGGGGGTGGAGTAGTACCGTATTTTTTCCTCTATCTCCTTAAGCCTCAGCAGGTTCTTGCTCTTGGCGTTGTTGTATTCCTTTTCCGATACCTCCTTGTTGCGCAGATTTTCCTCAAGGGTAGCCAAGAGTGTTTCTATCTCTTCCTTTTCCTCCTGCAAAAGTCTGGCCTCAGGGGGCAGCGCAGGCGCGGCGGCAGCTTTGGCCTGCTCCTTTACTTTTTCGATGAGCCTTTTTACCATGTCTATATCCTCCTTGGTGGCATAATCGACTAGCCTCCTTGTGAGCTCTTCAACGTTTTTGACGATATCGCCGGACATGCCGTCGAGCTTGTCCTGTTTGACCTTGTACACGTTGAATTCGTCCAGCCCCTTTTTCATATCGACATAGACAGAATCAAGCCTCGAAGACGTGGCCTTGATCCTCTCCTCTATTTCCTGTATCCTTTCCAGCTTCTCCCCGACAAGCTTGCTGGCACGCATGATGTTCTCCAGGCTGCCAACATCTGTCATGAGCCCCTTTATCTTGTTCATCGTGTCTGTGAGCATTTTACCGCTCCGTTCCAGCCTCTCGAGCCTTGTGTTCACGTCCCTGAGCTGCTCGTCCCTGGTTGTGAACTCCCTTAATATCCTGGCTGTGTCCACCTGTGAAACAGCGTCCTTGAGTTTGTCAAAAACTACCTCCTGCTCCTTGGCCGCGGCCTCCCTCTGGTAAACAATTGACCTGATTTCAGCAAAACTCTCTGCTATGCGCTGTATCTTATCGTCCGTGATGTTCTTGGCCTCCTTTGCACTTTCAACCAGGGCCTTGGTCTTTTCCACCTCGGTATTCATCAGGGTAAACTGCTTGTCGTAACCCGCAACCGTGTCGGCTGTTCTTTTGAGTTCCCTTATGTCCGACTCTAGGATATCCAGCCTACCGTCAACTTTCCGGATTCTTTTGTCGGTCACCTCCACGCTGGCCGTTGCTATCACGTCCCTCAGCCTTTCTTCTATTCTTTTTTGCAATTCCTCGATCATCAGCGCAGTACGCGGTTTCTCAGGCTTTACGGGAGGTGCTGGTGGTTCTGCAATGGCCGGTGGCCTGGCCGGCCTTTCAAGCACAACGGGTTTTCCTGCAACCATTGGCGCCTCTTTTTTCTCAGGCCTTTCCGCCCCAAGCCTGGCCGCTTCTTGTCGCATTTTTTCAGGAGCCTCAGCCATCAGGACCTTTATTTTACGCTCAATTTCTTCCAGCTCACGCTCGTTCTTGCTCTTGACCTCGTGGTAGGTCATGTCGGGCAACGTAGCGTCCCTGTAAGCATCCTCCATCGAAGAAAGCAGCGCCTCTATCTCTTCCTTGTGAGACATCAGCTCATGCAGGGATTCCTTGGGTTTTTCTGGTTCCTTTTCGGCTTTTTCATGTGCAGGAGGCTCTTCTTTTTTAGCGGGGGGTTTGTTCTTAACCGGCTTTTTTGTCTCCTCCTTTCCCTTGGCGGGGGCAGATTCCTTTTCTTCCTTTTTCTTCCCGGACTTCTCCTTCTTTTCCCTTACTGTTTTTTCAGCTTTTTCATCGGACGGGGTCTCTTTATCGGATGGGGTCCCTGATTTGGCGGAACCAGTTTCTTTTTCTTTTTCTTCTTTCCCCTTAGCAGAATCAGGTTTCTCCCCGGCCCCATGTTCTGTCTCACGGGTCTTTTTGTCTGATTTTTCGGCGGGGGTTTCTGCCTCTGCTTTTTCCGTCTTGGCCTCTGACTTTTCTGTCCCGGCCTCTGCTTTTTCCGTTACTGTTTTTTCAGCAGCGCCTGCATCTTCTTCAGCAGCAGATTCATGCCCCTTTGGGTCCTTGGTTTTATCCGCTTCCGTGTCGGTACCATCCCTGCTTTTTTCTTTTTCGCCAAGCCTGTTCAGCATCCCAAAAACTTTCGACCCCAGTCTCTTTTGCAATTTATTTAATCTGGTCCCTTCTCCATGCTTAGCTGCATGCTCAGCCACCTCGTCCTGGACATCCTTTTCCAGACCGCTTTCGGCTGTGTTTTTTTCCTTTTCCATATCTTTATATTACCTCATTTTTTTAAATTGGGAATCACATGGTCTTCAGCCTGTTTTTCACAGACTCCACGTAGCTCTCTGACATGGTGAAGAGTCCCTGCTTGAGCTTGTCCCTGGCCAGGTTAAGCTCTACCTCGATATCGCTGGTGTCCACGCCCCTCTTCTTCATGTCGGCGATCTGACGCTGTATCTCGTCTATGGATTTGTTCACCTTAACGAATTTGTCGAGCTCCTCGGCAGTCAGCCTCTTGGTGTCGTGCAGCAATGGCCTGAAAGAGACGAACCACGGCTTTCCGTTGTTATAGTTGGCGTTCTGCGTCAGCCCGGTTCCCGTGATGAGCTTGGTGACCTTGCTTGCGTAGTCAGGGCCGTACTTGGTCTTTACCCTGTTGATGTCCCCCTCGTATTTCGTCCTTAGCTGTATCTCGGTGGATATGTTGGCCCTGATGGCGCCCCTGAAGTCCATCAGCACCTGGGATATCATGAAGATGCCTAATCCCCACTTCCTGAACTCCCTGCATGCCCTTTCCAGGACGATGTATCCGCCCTTTCCGCCGTACTTCGGCAGCAACCTGTGGACCTCGTCGTACACTATCAGCATCTTGATCTGCCGGGCCTCGGGCAGCCTAATCTCAAACAGGCTGTTGATGCTCTTTCTCACGAATTTATCCAAGTCTTTGGTAGTCAGCTTGTCCATGACGAACACCGTTATTTCGCCTTTCTTCTCCATCATCTCCTTCCATGGTATTGCCTGGTCAACACTTTCCACCACTATTATGTTGGTCTTGAACGCCCTAGAGTCATCGGGCTTGAGCCCGAACTGCGGGTACAAGTCTATCATGGCCGGGTCCTTGCACGGCCTCATGAAGCCTGTCCACTGGGCGGTTGGGTCAAATACCACTATGGGTATATTCCTCTTCAGCAGTTCCTCGGAACATACCATCGCTGATACCGATTTACCAGCTCCCGTAGAGCCTGCCGATATGGAGTGGGTGGTCAGGTCGTCCAGCGTAATGTACGCCTTCATATCCGTTTCCGCTATCTTTCCCACAAGCAGCGACCTGTCTCCCGGCTTGGGCAGCTTGCCGACATCCATCGGGAATATGTACCTGGCCTTGGCCTTCTTCTTCTTCCTGTACATCGTGAAAAATCTCGATCCGAAATAATAGCCGGGTATCAGTGCGAACAGGATGGCGTAGGTTATCCAGCTTGAGAATATCGCCTGCAGCATCTTCATTGGCGGGGGCACGTATATTACATCGAAGGAGTCTATGGCGAAGGCCTGCTTCCGGCCGTCCCAGTAGGTCGCGTTGATTTCTATCACGTACCTGCCGAAAGGCGTGTCATCCGGGATGTGAATGGTTCTCTTGAATGTTTTCACATTCTCTATCCCGAGGGTTTCCTGCTGTCTTATTATAACATGTTCGGTTTCCAGGCTTTTGACATCATAAGTTACGATGACATCGTCTATCTCTGCCGTCTCTCCCATGTTCAGCAGGGTCACCTCAAGGGTGAGATTGGAGCCCGGTTCTACGGTCTTTGTAAGGGCATTCACACTGACATCAAGCAGCGGCTCCTTGGGCCTTTCCACCTTGACGGTTATGGGAGTCACATGTGTTATGTTCCTCTCCCTGATATTGGTCAATATGTCACCAGTGTAAATTCCCTCCATTGTGGTCGGCAAGGCGAAGACTTTTACCTTGACTGTTCCGGTGGAGCCTCCCCTTATATCGAAAATCGGCCTTTCTATCATCACAAGCTCCCACACGTTTCCGGTGACGCTCACGTCAGTCGTTATGGCGCTTTGCAGATTGTTGGTTATGTCTATGCTGTGTATCTCGTGCTCGCCCGGCCTGAGCGTTACGAATATCAGCTGTGACGTTATTTCGACCGGGACACGCGGGGGGGCTGCAGGTGCAGCTGCTGCACCTACACCGACCCTTCCTGCCTTTCCGGGTGGCGTCGGAGTAACTGGCGGTGGTGCCCTGCAGTCCTGCGGGCAGTTTCCAACCGATTCGCCATAGTCCTCTTCGCATTCACCGTTTCCGCAAACGTACTCTGCAACAGCGTAGCCACCTTGCAGATCGTCCGTCAGGACTGATATGAGATGTTTGTCCCTGTTTATCGTCACATCACTCATTCTCACCCAGCTCGTGTTGCAGCCTTCCCTCTCTCCCCAGATGTCGCAGTGGTAGATGCCAAGGACCCTCAGATTTCTTATCTTGCCATCGTAGCTGGAGTAGTCGAACGTCACCGTCACATTCGCGAATGTGATATTATCCGACTTGTCTATTCTCATGCCCCTCAGCGGACCTCTGCGGTTGGAGTCCAGCCCTATGAGCATCAGCGGTATGGTGCCGAAAATGACCGGGTTGTACACGTCTGTCAGTATGGATGAACCCCTGATGTCAAGGGTCTCGTTCCAAACCCACGTGTAGATATCATATATGCCTGCGTCTATTGTCTCGTTATAGTATCCGGTTAGGTCTGTGCTGAAATTTTGGTATGTGAGCGCTTCGATATAATAAAGGCTGAAATTTACCGCCAGCGGAGGCTTGGGATCAATCTCCTCTTCGTCAACAGCTATGCCGTGGAACAGTACCAGCACGGACACCCGGAAGGAGGCGGAGGTGGAATTGCTGTTGCCTGACATATCGTAAGCCGTGGCGTTTATGATATAATCGCCGGTTAGTGAGGTGTTGGTGAACTGCCCCTGGTACGTGTACGTGTCTCCAACCCTTTCCACAAAACTCACATCAAGGTTTTCCGTGATGTTGTGATGGCTCACGGATGCTGTCACATTCTTGACTCCTCCCGCATCGGTCACGTATATCAGGATATTCGCCGTGCTGTTTACAGGTATCTTCGAGGTTACGTCTATGACCACATCGGGCGGCACGAGATCAACGTATATTATCGATTTGTATTCCACATCCCAGTGGAACAGGCTCGTATTGGTTCCGTTTATCGTGTAGTTTGCACTCACGTTAAGGTCGTATCCTCTTGCCAGGGGCAAGTCAGGAGCTGTGAAATTCAGCAGCCAGTAGCTTTCGTTGCTTTCGTTGCCAGTCGTGTAATTGGTTCTATATTGCAAATATGCCAGATAAGCGGCATTCGATATGGCTCCGGATTCGTTCATTACTGTCAGGTTGATGGACTGGTTCCCAGGAACCGTGAAGCTCGCTCCCTGCTCTTTCGCGTCTATTGTGACGTTGGTCCCGTCTGGCGCCGTCTGGTTTGAAGCTGCCTGGACGCCGTTCACCGTCAGGTTGAAGTAGATGGTCGAGCCGTTCTGGTTTTCAAGGGG
>Ga0315533_1000342_pt1 | contig 41509 bp, 41 predicted proteins | sample SalMarSW160130MG_FD_203081 | JGI IMG/M metagenome (GOLD analysis project Ga0315533, IMG submission 203081) | Salt marsh sediment microbial communities from the Plum Island Ecosystem LTER, Massachusetts, United States - Salt Marsh Sediment SW1601-30 ...
CTCAATATACAATAACCTTCGACACAGTCCCTGCGGCGACCGGGACCATCACTTTCGCTGGCGTAAGCTACAACGATGGGAATACCGTTAATAAGAGTGCTGGTACATACAATATCGCGGCAGTTCCAGGCGGTGGGTATTACTTCGATAGCTGGGAAACTACCGGAACCCTGTCGGTCACCTCTTCAACTTCAGCCACCACAACCTGCACGGTCTCAGGTGCTGGCACGCTGAGGATGGTGCAGACTACTACAGCACCTCCTGTTGGCGGTACTGCTCATCCCATTAGTAAGGTGGCTATTCTGGCGCTCTGGATTGCCGTTGGCGCAGCCATCATAGTTGGGACAAGCCTGCTGGTGCGAAGGCGCCGCAGCGCTGCGAGATAGAGGACTTAATCGTAGGGGCGGAGCTCATCTCCGCCTAATCGGGGGAGCTCCACCCCTACGGAGTCCCGGTGTTTCCTGTCCCTCGACGGGAGGGATAAAGAGCCTGTCCTGCGTTTATCGAAGGATGGGGCTGAAATTGTCTCACTCCTTTGGCTCTTTTCAGGACAGGTTGTTCACGCCTCGTGAAAAGGACGGGTCTAACTCTCCGCAGCCAGGGCAGAGAGGATCATACTGGAACTCAGGGACAAGTCCTGACCCTCAACAAACCCAAATGTCAAAATCCAAATGCCCCGCCTGCCGAGCCCTGGCGGGCAGGTTAAATGTCAGAGCTACTTCGTCCCGTCATACGGATTTTCGAGTTGTCGCGGGTGAATCGGGATTGATACATAGATAGGACGATGATTGGTGGCACTCGCTTGACAGTGCGGGGGAGTGGTATACTGTGAACTATAAGCTAGAGTTTTGGGAAAACTAAACTGCTAGGAAATTTCGTTGCCCGATGGAGGAGATGCAAAGCCGTGATTCCTAATCGAGACAAAAAGCTCAAGATAATTTGTTCCCTGGTCATGCTTGCTGCTATTGCCCTGATGCCCTCGGCAGGCATGAGCGACCTCCAGGCCCAGGAAGATAACACTTTCCATCTAGGTCCACTGAATCCCGATTTCGTCAAGTTCTGGGAGGAGCCACCGGAGCCTTTCTATGGCTATATTCCTCCGCCTATGGACCTGAGCCACCTCGATGCAATCCCTACGGGAGGTCTCTTGAAATCAGGCGCTCTCCCCACCAGCTTCAACTGGACAGACCAGGGCAAGGTGACCTCGATAAAAAACCAGCTTTCCTGCGGAACTTGCTGGATTTTTGGCACTACCTCCGTCTTAGAATCAGCGGTTTTGGTCGGGGAAGATACAGAATACGATTTTTCCGAGCAGAGTGTGGCTTTGTGCGTTGACCGGTCCTGGGTTTACCTTTATGATGACGCTGACGAACCCTGCGGGATAGCGCCATCTCATGGTGGTGGATGGAGCGCGCTCGCCAGCGAAGTCTTTATCAAAAAAGGCGCTGTTTTAGAGTCGTGCAACTCTTACAATTCATCTGGTTTGCAGTGCAACGGCGCTTGCCTGTGTGACAACTGCAGACCTGTTAAGAGAGTCGATGGATATAGATATGTGACTGACGACCAAAGCCAAACCGGTTTGATAAAAGAGGTGGTATATAACCAGGGCCCTGTGACCATGGCTTTCTATCATCATGGAGCGCATGTATACACTGATGCTACCTATGGCACTGTTTATGATTGTGCTGCATGTCCGGCTGCTAACCATATGGTCTCTATTATTGGTTGGGATAACAGTGTTCCCCACTTTGAGACGCCGGGGACCGGTGCCTGGCTGGTTAAGAATAGCTGGGGGACAGCTTGGGGAAACAGTGGCTATTTCTGGCTGGCCTACAATTCAAGCTGTATGGAGGAGATCGCCTACCTCGAGTACAAAGATTACGACCCGAATGAGAAGCTCTACTACTGGGACGAAGCTGGCATGGTTACCGACGGTGGCTGCGGTGCGCCCTCCGCCTGGATGGCCGACATCTTCACCTCAACTCAGGATGGCAGCCTCACCCACGTTGACTTCTGGACCACCAGCAACGACGCCCAGTATGATATTTATGTCTACTTCGACGGCGATATCTCCAATGGCCTCGACAACCTGGCCACGTTACAATCGGGGACTTGCCAGGAGTTCGGCTACTATTCTATACCTCTTACTTCGCCTGTCTCGCTGACCAGTGGCCAGCCGTTTACCATAGCCGTCAATATGACCACGCCGGGTTATAATTTCCCTATACCTGTTGAAACCATGTCGGGGCTTGCTGACCCGCCAATACAGCCTGGCGTATCTTATTACAGATGTGGGGATGTCGGCGCGTGGAACGACCTTGCCACAAGTGAATGTAATGCCTGCCTTCGAGCGAGAGTAAGGACCGAAGTGGAGCTTTCCATCCTCACCACCCACCTGTCTGACGGAGTGGTAGGTAAGGCTTACGAGGAAACCATGGAGGCCACGAGCGGCGTCCCGCCCTACACCTGGGAGGCAACTGGACTGCCTGCCGGTTTGAATTGCTCCGCTGCCGGAGTCATATCAGGAACTCCCACAGAGGATGGTGACTTCACTGTCACGGTTAATGTTACCGACTCCTTCGACCCAGCTAACTCTGACGGCACAGACCTGGCGCTGAAGGTGTACCCTGCCCTGGAGATAACCACACCTACGCTTCCTGAAGGGAAGGTAGGGGATGCCTACTCAGCAACCCTTGAAGCCACCGGCGGTAAGACTCCCTACACCTGGGAGGCAACTGGAGGACTGCCTGCTGGTTTGACTTGCTCCGCGGCTGGAGTCATATCAGGGACTCCCACAGCATCTGGCGACTTCATTATCACGGTTAATGTTACCGACTCCTTCGACCCAGCTAACACTGGCAGCACAGACCTGGCCCTGAAGGTGTACCCTGCCCTGGAGATAACCACAACAGAACTTCCCGAAGGGAAGATAGGGGATGCCTATTCAGCCACCCTTGAAGCCACCGGCGGTAAGCCTGATTATACTTGGGAGGCAACTGGACTGCCTGCCGGCTTGACTTGCTCCGCGGCTGGAGTTATCTCAGGGACTCCAACAGCATCTGGCGACTTCACTGTCGCAGTTAATGTTACCGATTCCTTCGACCCAGCTAACACTGACAGTACAGACCTGGCCCTGGAGATAACCACAACTGATGTCACTGTTGAACCAGCCAGCAACAAGGTGGGCATCGGGGACACCGTTACTGTGGATATATTCGTCGATCCCGATACTGACATAGCCGGGGCACAGTTCAACTTGAGCTTTGGCGCCTCAGTTGTAACAGCAAATGATGTGACAGAGGGGAATCTGTTATCACAAGGTGGTGCCTCAACTTTCTTCACGCCAGGAACAATAGACAATGGAGCCGGGACTATAACTAATGTTGCCGGCGCCATTGCAACACCCGGTGAAACAGTATCGCAGTCAGGAACATTTGCCACAGTTAGCTTCAACGCGACAGCAGTGGGAACATCAACATTTGACTTGAGCAATGTGATAGTGGCAGATAAACAGGGGCAGTCAGTGGCTATAACAGTGAGCGATGGAAGCGTTACGGTTTGTCCTGATTGGGACGTAAACCTCGACCTGAGCGTTAATGTCCTCGATATGACTCTGGTGGGGCAACACTGGGGAGAGAGCAGCGGTGCTGCGCACTGGATTCGAGAAGATGTCAATAGAGACGAAGCAATCAGCGTCCTGGACATTATACTGATAGGTCAACACTGGACTGGATAGAAGAATTCGGGTATCATGTACTATGGTCTTCGGCATGGACGCTTCATGCAGAAAGCTTTCGTGAGATGGGATTAAGAATAAGAATCAGCTCTGTGCAGAAGAGAGGGGACGATATTGCCGAGCTGGTAGAACTCACCGAAAATTAAAGACCAACGCGTGTGAAGGAGGAAAAAATGAAAAGGAAGATGAGAGTGATAAGCCCGCTTGTTGCTTTAGTCATGCTTGCCCTAGTTTTGCCTGGCACGACTGTAGCACACATCTCTGAGTCTTGCCGCTTTTATGGCCCGGTAACGGTGAATGGCCAAGATGTGCCTGACGGCACGGTGGTTACCGCTTGGCTGGAAAGCCCTTCTGCTGGTCCCTGGACTACCACCACCTATACCCGCTATGGGGCGTCATGGTATGTGATAGATATCCCCGCTGACGACCTCAGCACTCCGGATAAAGAGGGTGGCGTTGCTGGTGACCAGGTACATTTTAGCCTGAATGATGGCAGCTCTATACCTGTGCCGGGCACGGCCACCTGGGAGAGAGTTGGGAGAGTGTACCATTCTCTTTCCATATCCCATGCCGGTATCACAGGTGATGTAAACGGTGATGGACATGTTAACGTTCTAGACTTGATTTTGGTGGGACAGCGCCTTGGCGACACTGGACCTCCCGGCTGGATTCCAGAGGATATTAATGAAGACGGACATATTGATGTTCTGGACATGATACTGATAGGTCAACACTGGACTGGATAGAAGATGGTCTTCAGCATGACTCTGTACGAAATCCCTCTCCCTTCAAGGGAGGAGAGGGCAGGTGATGGGGTTTTGCAAGCCCTATCCACACTACGATGGGGTATTAGAAGCAATTTGGAGGATACCCAGAACCACACAAGATTGTTTTAGATTAGGACGGCGAAATTATGAAACATAAGAACATACCTAAATGGCTGATATTGCCCGTGTTATTTCTGCTGGTGGTCGGGTTATTTGTCCCCTGTATAGCTTCTGCCGACCCAGCTACTGCTGTCACTGTTGAACCAGCCAGCAAGGTGGTGGGTATCGGTGAGACCTTTACTGTGGATATATTCGTGGATCCCGATACTGACATAGTCATGGCACAGTTCAGCCTGAGCTTTGACTTTGACGCCTCACTTGTAGCAGCAAATAACGTGACAGAGGGGAATCTGTTATCACAAGGTGGTGCCCCAACTTACTTCCTGTCAGGAACAATAAACAATGGGGCCGGGACTATAACTAATGTTGCCGGCGCCATTGCCACACCCGGTGCATCAGTATCGCAGCCAGGAACATTTGCCACAATTAGCTTCACCGCTGGGACAGCAGTGGGAACATCAGCGCTCAATTTGAGCAATGTGATAGTGGGAAATCTACAGGGGCATGCGGTGGCTATAACAGTGAGCGATGGAAGCGTCACGGTTTGTCCTGATTGGGACGTAAACCTCGACTTGAGCGTTAATGTCCTCGATATGATCCTGGTGAAGCAACACTGGGAGGAGACCGGTGCTGCGCACTGGATTCGAGAAGATGTCAATAGAGACGGAGCAATCAGCGTCCTGGACATGATACTGATAGGTCAACACTGGACTGGATAGAAGAATGTTGGTATCACATACTATGGTCTTCGGCATAACTCTGTACGAAATCCCTCTTCCTTCAAGGGAGAGAGGGCAGGTGATGGGGTTTTGCAAGCCCTATCCACACTACGATGGGGTATTAGAAGCAATTTGGAGTATACCCAGAACGACACAAGATTATTTTAGATTAGGACGGTGAAATTATGAAACATAAGAACATACCTAAATGGCTGATATTGCCCGTGTTATTTCTGCTGGTGGTCGGGTTATTTGTCCCCTGTATAGCTTCTGCCGACCCAGCTACTGCTGTCACTGTTGAACCAGCCAGCAACGAGGTGGGTATCGGGGAGACCTTTACTGTGGATATATTCGTCGATCCCGATACTGACATAGTCGGGGCACAGTTCAGCCTGAGCTTTGACGCCTCACTTGTAACAGCAAATGACGTAACAGAGGGGAATCTGTTATCAGAAGGTGGTGCCTCAACTTACTTCATATCAGGAATAATAGACAATGTGGCCGGGACTATAATTGGTGTTGTCGGCGCCATTACAACATCCGGTGAAACAGTATCGCAGTCAGGAACATTTGCCACAATTAGCTTCACCGCTGGGACAGCAGTGGGAACATCAGCGCTTGATTTGAGCAATGTGATAGTGGGAGATCTACAGGGGCAGGCGGTGGATATAACAGTGACTGCTGGAAGTGTCACCGTAACTGGCACAGCGGCTGAATATGTCCTCACCATGGTGGCAAGCCCACCTGATGGCGGAACGGCGACCGATGAAACTGGTGCTTCCCCTTACGAAGAAGGCGATCTGGTCAACATAAAAGCGGAAGCTGTAGATGGTTACGAGTTCGTTGGCTGGACAGCACCGGCGGGCACATTCGATGATGAAGATGCAGCGGAGACCACCTTCACCATACCAGCTCAAGACGTAACTGTCACCGCCAACTTCGAACTTGAGGGTGCACCTCCTGTTGACGGTACTGATCATGGCATTAGTAGGGCGGGCATGGTGGCGCTCTGGATTGCTGTTGGCGCAGCCATCATAGTTGGGATAAGCCTGCTGGTGCGAAGGCGCCGCAGGGCTACGAGATAGAGGACTAAATCGTAGGGGCGGAGATGAGTTCCGCCCCTCGGTCTCCCCCCTTCCTCTCCTTCAACAGCAGTTCCCCCAGCACTTGATGGAGAGGGTGAGGGCGAGGCTAAGGTGAGGATGATAAAGTAGCCGGTCGGCCAGAGCGATGCGGGCTCCCGCAAACATAGTGCGAGGCTTTAGCCTCGTGCACGACCCTGAAGGGTCGCATTACAAGCGTGAGGTGGGGGACAAGCCCCGCCCTACGATAGTGGGGAAATCCTAAATTCCAATTTCTAAACTGTTCGGTCATTTATATTTTGTGCTTTGATATTACGTAGGAAATAACGCCATTTTCATCCGGCATGGGTGGTGTGCGGCGCACCACGGTTTGTATTCTATTTTCTGAGGTTCAGTGTGAGTCTACGGCTTGGGTGTCGAGGCGTGAAGGAATCCCTCCCTTCACGATTGAAGGCGGGGACGAGCGCCGAGCGTACGTTATTGTGTCCGTATGCCACTGCGGGCCGAAAGCGCGGCAATCTCTATCCTCAACAACCACACCGGGATTGCTTCGTCGCCCTGATTCATCGGGGGCTTCTGGCAATGACAGGGGGAGGAGTCTTGCACTCACAGGGAGTAAAGAGGCTCGCAATAACGAGGGAATCGTGTAAAAATTCACGCAGCCGACTATGATTTGACGTCCATCAGGATTCTCGCCGACCAACGGTTGGCAGTACCGCGCAGGTTTGCCCAATTGATACAAGTGACGAAACAAGCTAAAATGGAGGCAAGGTAACAGGTAAGTTTTTCCAAAATCCCCCCTCTTAAGACTAAGAGGGGCTAGGGGAGTTATGAAAGAGAACGTCTTTATGTTAGAGGATGTTGAGGAACGTTCATAACCCCCCTTAATCCCCCCCTTATCTTAAGGGGGGATACGGAAGGAGAGAGCCTCCTAATTTCAAGACGGAACTTATGGAAAAACTAAAGTATTACGAGGTAAGTTGATGGCTTGTAGTTCGATATGACTGCTTACATCATCCAGGGGCTTGGTGAGACTGAGCATGGACCTCTGGATGCTGTGGTAGGGGCTTTGACGATGGAGGAGTGGAACATTGGCTAAAGCAAAGGCTAAGAACCAGACTAAAGGAAAGCAAGCTAAAGGCAAACCCCTTTTTCGGGGCTTGCCCTGGTTTGCCTGGCTGCTTATGGCATTAGCCATTGCCGGCATTGTTGTCTTTGTCCGTATCTGCCCCATGGGCCAGCCCCCTGTAGATAACGGGGGGAAGCTAAAGGCAGCAATCGTTGACCAGCTTTCTAGCTTCCGGGAAAACGAAGACTTTATTACAGAGGTCACCAGTGAGCTTGAAGACTACGGCTTTGAAGTTGACCTCTACCAGGGTAATAATATTACGGTTGATTTTTACCGCGGGCTATCAGGCCGTGGCTATAAACTAATCGTCCTTCGAGCTCATTCCGGTATACTGGAAGGAGAGGAACAGACATATTACAAGACCACATTGTTTACCAATGAGGAATTTGACTGGAAAAAGCATCAGCTCGAAGTGTTAGACGACCGACTGTTTATGGCCAGCATTGCTGAAGGTTATCCCTGGGTGTTCAGTATATCGCAAAAATTCATCAGCAAAAGTATGACAAAGGAATTTGATGATACCGTCATCATAATGATGGGCTGTTCCGGCATCTATTTGACAGACCTGGCTGAAGCATTTGTTGATAAAGGCGCCTCGGCCTACCTTGCCTGGGATGCCAGCGTGGATTTGCACTATGTGGATGAAGCCACTCCCTATTTAATTGGACAGCTATGCTCGGAGAATGCGACTATAAAAGAGGCGGTGGATAGCACCATGGATGTCATAGGTCCAGACCCGAAATACGGGGCGGAGCTCAAATACTACCCATCAGGGACCGGCGATAAGACCCTGGAGGAACTAACAAGATAGGCGAGGGTAAAGACCTTGGCCGAGCTACTGCTCGCCCAAAGAACAAATCCTAAATTTCAAGCACCAAATCCTAAACAAATTCTAATTTCTAAATTCCAACTTCAAAACCATTTGGGTCATTTGAATTTTGGTTATTTGATATTGTTTGGAGTTTGGCATTTCGTGCTTGGGATTTATCCCTTCGCAGGGTTGGAGCTCATCTCTGCCCAAGGTAAGGCGGAAATAAGCCCCGCCACTACACTGCGTCAGAAGACCGTAGGGGCGGGGCTTGTCCCCGCCCAATCCCACTGGGATTGCTTCGGGGCTTCCGCCCCTCGCAATGACAAAGGGGGGATTCACACAGTGCTAGAGAAGGAAAAAGCCTGGCAAAGACACACCGAGGCACTTATTCCAGAGGCATGTTATCTATCAACCTCGTTTTGCCTATCCTCACGGCTAAGGAAGCCAATGCCGGGCGGTCGATCAAGCTCAATTCTTCCAGTGTTTCGGCATCAGCAATGCTGAAGTAGTCAATTTGGGCTAGAGGCTCTTTTTGGATAAGTGAGGTCATTTGCCGGCTAATCTTTCCGGCATCCTTTTCCCCACCCCGCCTTAACTGCCGGGCTAAGGTAAGAGCCTTGTACAATATTGTGGCTGCCTGGCGCTCCCCAGGGCTGAGGTAAATATTGCGACTGCTCATGGCCAGACCGTCGCTCTCCCTGACCGTAGGTACAACTACGATTTCTATCCCCATGTTGAGGTCAGCCACCATTCTCTTAATGACCACCGCCTGCTGGGCATCTTTCTGCCCGAAGTAAGCCCGCGATGGCTGGACAATGTTGAATAGCTTGGCCACTATGGTGGCTACACCCCTAAAATGCCCCGGACGAGATGCTCCCTCCAGTCGCTCGGTTACCTTCCCCACATCCATCCAGCTACTAAATTCGGGTGGGTACATCTCCTCATCGGAGGGGACAAAGACGATATCCACCCCCTCTCCCCGCAACAACTCCAGGTCACGGTTAAGCTCTCGGGGATAAGCGCCAAAATCTTCCCTGGGGCCAAATTGAGTGGGGTTAACGTAAATGCTGACAATAACGACGGAATTTTCTATCCTGGCCTGCTTTACTAAAGCCAGATGGCCTTCGTGAAGATAGCCCATAGTGGGAACAAAGCCCACTGAGCCACTGAGCTGCTGCCTTAATGCCCTTATCTCGGGTATGGTCTTTACTACTTGCATACCGGTAATAGTTTAGTTTTCCCAATAATTTCCCCCCTTAAGATAAGGGGGGATAAGGAGGGTTATAAATATTTCTGCGTGTTGCTCTCCATCAACTTCAATAGCTGATCTTCGCTCAGAATCTTCCTCAGACAGCGCCGGTTTGATTTCGTAGTCGGATCGTTATAAAGATGTTTACTCATAACTCCCCCTCACCCCCTCTTATCTTAAGAGGGGGAGTTATGCAACCGCCTTTTGCAAAAATTTACCTGTCACGCATGCCGCTAGCTTTCAGCCTCTAGCTGTTTGATGAGGCTTTCGTCCATGGTGTAGCTGTGCTCCATAGTGGGGAAACTAAGAGATTTAACTTCAGATATGTAACTAGAAACAGCAGTCTTAATTTCTCCGGCTAACCTGGCATATTGCTTGGCATGCTTGGGCACGAACTCGGTGTAAAGGCCCAACATATCGCTGATTACCTGAACTTGTCCATCACAATCAGGCCCAGCGCCGATACCGATTGTAGGGATAACCAGCTTGTGAGTAATCAATTTGGAAAGAGGTGCTGGAGTGCATTCCAGAACGATAGCAAAGGCGCCAGCTTCCTCCAAAATACGGGCATCGTTAAGCAACTTTTTAGCTTCGTCCGCCGCCTTACCCCGTACCTTAAACCCTCCTAATTGATGTATAAATTGTGGAGTAAGCCCGATATGCCCCATAACCGGGATGCCACAGTCAACAAGGCGCCTGACTTTCTCAGCAACGACCTCGCCCCCCTCCAGCTTCACCGCCTGTGCCCCCCCTTCCTGAATAAACCTCGCAGCATTATGTAAAGCATCGGAGACGCTGATATGATAGGTCATAAACGGCATATCGCCTATTATTAAAGCCTTCTTAGCTCCTCTAACTACAGCTTTGGTATGATGAATCATCTCCTCCATAGTCACCGGGATGGTTGACTCATAGCCCAACATCACCATCCCTAAGCTATCCCCAACCAATATCAAAGGCATACCAGCTTCATCAACCATCTTGGCCGTCACGTAGTCATAAGCGGTAAGCATAGGTATCTTCTCTTTTCTCTGCTTCATCTCTTTTATCTCGGTAATAGTAACCCGCATTGCCTCACCTCTTTTAGTTTAAATCCTAAATCCTAATATCTAAACCCGAAACAAATTCGAATTTCAAATTTCTAAATTCAAACCATTTACGTCATTGGGATTTTGGGTTTTGATATTGTTTAGCATTTCGTATTTAGTGCTTAGGATTTTCTCTTCTTCCTTTACACCCACTCCTTCCCTCTGCCATCCACGGAGAGGGACTACAGGTAAAGGCTCAACGATTCTGTTCTGACTATCCACACGAACTATGCTTGGGGTCATGCTGATTGCCTCATCATCAGGAACCTGGCAATAAGAGAGGATAAGAACTATGTCGCCCTTTGCCACCAGTCTGGCGGCGGCACCATTGATACCAATAATCCCCGAATTTGCCTCACCCTCGATAGCATAAGTGCTGAACCTGGCCCCATTGTTAACGTTCAGCACCTCCACCCTTTCGAAGGGCAAGATGTCGCTGGCCTCCATGAGAGCCCTGTCGATAGTGATACTGCCTTCGTAATCTAAATCGACTTGAGTAACCCGGGCTCGGTGGATTTTACTTTTCATCATAGTTCTCATTTTTTACCTCCCTAAGCGTGAAGTTTCTTTGCTTACTTTCTTTTCAAAGAAAGTAAGGCTTTCATCTCCTCTGCCTTCTGTTCATTGACCTTGCCTTTAGCTAAAGCAATAGGAATAGTCTGAAGCCCCAGCTCCTTATAGGTAGTGAGCAAAGAGGGTCTCTTGGTCTCAAGAGCGCTTAAGTGCCTCTCTATAGTGCCTGAATCCCCGCGGGCAACAGGACCGGTGAGGCAGTCAGGCAAGCCGATATTGCCAATATTGTTTATTGTTCCTGCGAGCAAGGGCAGCAAGGCCCTGGTCGCCTCCTTCGACGATACCCCGAAGTCCAGCCACAGGTCCAGAGCCAGCTTAACCAAGGTCACCAGATAATTACAAGCGAAAACGGCTGCTGCGTGATACAGTACCTTGTCCCCTGGCTTAAGTTCCACCCAGTTGCCGTTCAGGAGGAGAGTCAACTCCTTCAGCGTTGATAATAGGGGCTCCTCGGCTTCCAGGGCAAAGGTAGAGCCAGGCAAGTTTTCTATGGCCTGGTCAACATCGGCAAAAGTCTGCAACGGGTGAAAGGAGCCAACAGCAGCCCCAAGTTTCTTTGCTGGTTCCAGAATATCCACGGAATGAGCGCCACTGCAATGCACGACGCTCTGTCCTTCACGCCACTGGACTTCGCCGCATACCTGGGCTATAACGTCGTCAGGAGTGGTGATGAAGACCAGCTCAGCAGCCTCTGCCAGTTCCTGAGCTGTATGGTAAACCCGGCAATTGGGCACCAGCCCTGCTAGCCTCTGTGCCGAGGACAAAGTTCGGCTGGATACAGCCACCACCGGGCATCCCTTTTGAGAAAGCCTTACTGCCAGGGCAGTGCCCGTCGTTCCAGCGCCAATAAAGCCTGTTTTCAGCATCTGCTTACATCCTCGGCCGCTGGCACACCCGAATTCCTGGACCATCCGTTATAGCGCCACACATAACCATAAATTAAAAAATCCTCCCGGCATAACCGAGAGGATTATCACGACAACTCTCCTTGTCCGTCTCGGTCACCGCCGATCCAAGCGGACTTTTAACTATCCAGTTCTCTAGCTCACTGCCTCAAGAGTCAATGGCTATTTTATATGATAATAAATCCGTATTATTTTGTCAACATTGCCAAGAATATGCGGAGGGGTGATATAATAATACTATAAGCTGGAGATTTTGGAAAAACGCTAAATTGTTAGAGCCCTTTAAGGACAAACTCATAAACTGCAATATCGGTGGGGCTTGGCCGGAGGAGGTGCTGAGTGTGTAAAGAGAGTAGAACTGGTCAACCAAGGGAATGAATAAAGAAGGAGGTTAAAGATTTCATGGGAGGAAAATTTAGAGCAATAACACAAGTGTCTCTCGCCCTGCTGTTGGCATTGAGTCTGAGCTTGGTGACAGCCGTGTCGGTGATGGCAGCTGAATTCCCCAGCATCTCGCCGATGACAGCCGAATACGACCTAAATGACCCGGCCGAAGTCATGACCACCATCACCTGGGGCATCGCCAGCACTATAGAAGAGATCACCGATGACCAAGGCGATTTGCGTGAGGGCTTAACCCAAGACTACATAGTATTGGTTAAGCATCTAATCATCTTGGATAGTTATCTCGAAGATAAGCTCACGGATATTGGAGACGAGGTAGAGCTGATCATTAAATTTGATGTCGGTGCTGCCGCAATTAGCATCACGGCAACTGGAACTCAGCCCACTATCTCTTCGACAACAGCCCAATACGACCTCGACGATCCAGATGACGTCGAAACCACCATCACCTGGGGTATTGCTGCCTACGTAGATTCCATCACTGAAAATAGCAATCTTCTAACCCGGCCAGGTGACTACACGGTGGGGGACACCGTCGAGGGTGAGGCGCCGCTGACCATCCTGAATGATTATCTTGCCAGTGAGCTCACAGATATCGGTGACGAAGTGGTGCTGACCATCGAATTCGATCGCGGTAATGATGCCACCCTTACCATCACAGCAATCGGGACTAAGCCCTCTATCGATCCGACAACAGCCAAATACAATATCGACAGTCCGGCTGATGTCACAACCACGATTACATGGGGTACCGCCGATAACGTAGATTCCATCACTGAAAATGGCAATCTTTTGACCCGGCCAGGTGACTACACGGTGGGGGACACCGCCGGGGGTAAGGCGCCGCTGACCATCCTGGATGATTATCTTGCCAGTGAGCTCACAGATATCGGTGCCAAGGTGGTGCTGACCATCAACTTCAATGTTGGCGGCAATGTCACTTTTGAGATCACGGCTACCGGAGTCAATGCGGCGGCCTCTCCACAAGCAAAGAACTACGACCTGGATAACCCAGGTGATGTCACAACTACAATCATATGGAACACTGCCGACAGCATAAATTCCATCGTGGATGATGACGGGGATTCACTAACGGCCGGCACCCACTACACCTTGACCCCTATCGATGCTGACAGCGACACCCTGACCGTCCGCAATGACCCTTACCTCAGCAACGAGCTCACGGCTATCGGGGAGAAAGCTGTGCTGACCATTGAATTCGATGTCGGTGCCAATGCCACTTTTACCATCACGGCTACCGGAATCCTTCCCGTTCTCTCTCCGCAAACAAAGGACTACGACCTGGAAAATCCGACTAATGCTACAGCCACCATCACCTGGGGCACTGCCAGCAACGTAACTTCCATCGTGGATAATGATAACTATACGCTAGTAAAGAACACCGACTACACTGTGACCTCTATCAATGCCGACAAGGCCACACTGACCATCCTCCATGACCCTTACATTGAAGGCAAGCATATTGATATCGGCGAGAGCTTGGTGCTGACCATCAGCTTCGATGTTGATGGCGATGCCACTTTTACCATCACGGCTATTGGAATTCAGCCCAGCATCTTTCCGACAACAGGTACCTATGACATCCTCGCCTGGAATGATGTGACAACAACCATCACCTGGGGCTCCGCCGAATCGGTAGTATCTATCGCGGATGATGATGGCCTCACTCTGGCGGAAGGCATCGACTACACCGTGACTGATATGGACCCCGGGGTGTCTGCAAATCTGACCATCCTGAGTAGTACGTACCTGAAAGACAAGCTCAAGAAATTCGGAGAAGAGGTAGTGCTGACCATCAGCTTTGATGTCGGTAGAGATGCTACCTTGACCATCAATGTGCCTGAAATATGCTTCATCGCCACCGCAGCTTACGGCACGCCCATGGCTGAGGAAATACAAATTCTCCGTGAGTTCAGAGATGAATACCTGCTGACCAACCCGCTGGGACGAGCTCTAGTAGAGGTCTATTATAGAGTCAGCCCACCAATAGCTGAGTTTATAACTGAGCATTCCAGCCTGAAGCCAATAGTGAGGGCTGGGCTGTTGCCCGTTGTGGCCATGAGCACGGTAGCCGTCAACACTACTACGGCCGAGAAGACGGCCATAGTAGGCTTGCTGGTGCTGGTTTCAGTGGCGCTGGCTGTATGGGCAATGAGGCGGCGAGGCAGAGGTCCAGAGTATACCTGAGGGTGAAAGGTCTAATTAAAGGGAAGAATAAAAAATCCTTTTAGAGATTTGAATTTCGATATTTGGATTTGTTTAAAGTTTAGAAATTAGGATTTAGAATTTAGCCCCAAGGATTGCCACGCTTCGCCCGTAATGACAAAAAGGGGGGCTGGCAATGACAAGGGAAATTGTGTCGAGGTTTATGCGGTTGACCATAATTTTAAAGAAGGCAGGGATGTCTAAGCGCCCTTCTTTCCTTCTTTGCTGCAAAATCTGATGATCTCAGCGAAATTATTGATTCTCGTAAGGTTGGTGCTTTCCACAAAGCCGTCATAGGTGAGGTTGATCCAAGGCTTGCGATACAAGGCACTGAACTTATCTGACATGGCAGCCACAATTCCACCGGGCATACAGCCATGAGGCATTACCGATATCACACCAGCAAACTTAGGATTCTCCATCCATTCGACTCCACTACCTACACTGAGAACTGCCTCACTTCCGCATTTTGGGGAAAGCCACTGGCTTGTCCATCTCAGTACCTCTTCCGTTGAGGGCTCCCTCACATCAACCAGGTCCTGGAAATGTTTGACTACCGTGTGCTCGTCATGCTCCCAGACACGCTTTATCACGTAGCTAATCAATGCCTTCAGGAATTTGCGGTCCCTGACAGCATCCTCAACATGCCGGTAGAAGATATATTTCATCCATTCCCCTATGGAAGAAACGACGACCTCCAGCCCAGCTTTTTCGCACTCCTTGACCAGGTCCTGGTTGCTAAATCTGTTGGAGCGTAGAAAGATTTCGCCATTAATGCCCACCAGAGGCCTGCGGGGCAGTTCACGGTCAATGAGAGACTTGAAATCAGAAGTTGCCTGGCGCAGGACATCATCGAAACTTTCCTTGTGACGGATGCGACCTATAATTCTGCCGAGATATTCGTCAAACAGTTCGTCTGCAGAGCCTGGCCTCTTTTCATAAGGGCGAGTGCGCCAGAGCGACTTTTGGAGATAGTCAATAGCCACGCAGCCCTTCCAAGCGAGGCGGGCAAAACGAGGACTGATGTCTGTATCCCGATAAGCATTGTTCGATACAGTGGTCCGTATGGGAAGGTCAATGCCCACATCTTTAAGTATCTTGATTTGTTCCAGGGCATATTTCCCAAAGCGGCAGGGACCGTACGCCCCGGCCATAACTGCCTCGACGTTTTTCAAGTCAGTGCCATTTTCGTAATAGAACCTCAGAAAGTCGCCCAGGGTTACCCGATAGGGCAAACATTCCACACCCGATGTTACCTTATCGGCATAGAATAGATTGCGTTCATTGGCCTCAGGAAGCACAACTGCTCTGAAGCCGCTGCCCTCTAGAAGCGCAGCTACAAGCTCAATGTGCGGCGCCATCCTGGGAATAATAAAGGTCTTCGTGACATCAATGACGGGCGGAAATGCTCTCCGATAGACATCTTCTTTATTTGGCGCTTCATGCTTCCCGGCAGAATGGGCAAATCCCTCAATGGTGTCAACGAAGGCTTCGAGGCGGGTAACGATACCAGCCTCAGCGGCATGCTCGTCCATTTCCAACTGCCCCAGAGGCTTGCCCCCCATGATATCTTCCACAATGTGGATTATGAAGGAGTTCGGGCCGCATCCAAAGTTTGACAGCCACAACCCATAAAGCTGCGGGTCTGAGACAGTTATAGCCGCTCCGGCTATATATTTGTTCTCATAGAACCAGTAAGGACGGTCGGAGTAATCCTTGGCATTCACCGACTCCAGGGGCAAAAAGTCCAGCGGTATGGGCACCACCCCGAGCTGAGCGAGCTTCTCCGCTATGCCCAGATTTGCCCCGGCATCCTGCGACATATAAGACCTGGCGAAGAGGACCACGCCCAACTGGCCGCTTTGGCGCAGTTGCTCCAATAGTTCCCTGCCCAGCGCTGCCTGGTCAGCCTCGAACCTCTGCTGAGATTCAATGCCAGCCAGGGCTGCTTCCTTGCCTTTCTTTCTACTGAACCCCATCTTCACGGCGACATCCGCAAGATTCTTTATCACATCGGCATCGCCTCGACTGAAGTCAAGTATGGGTATCAGTATCCGCTCTCCCAGGTCAACTGTCTGGCGGATTATGAACGGGGAGGCCTGGACTAAGGGACAGGAGTATTTCTGATTCGCATCACCGTCTTTTTCACCCAGGCGAATGGCGCAGGGGTAGAGAATGTAATCCGCATCCTTAAGCATTGCCGCATGCCCATGGAGAAGTTTCATGGGAAAACAACTGTCGGTGTAGCTTAACTCAATGGCCTGGTCCACGATTGCGTTGTTAGTCTGGCTGGAAAGGACAACCCTGGCGTCGAGGGCATTGAGAAAACCGATGAGCAGCGGAGCATAGTCATAGACCAGCAATGCCCTGGGAATTCCCACCGAAGGCCCTGTGCCGGAATCCTTCTTGTACTCTCGAAAGAGCAACTGTTCCCGCTTATCGAAGAAGGTCTCTCTCTTGGCATGGCTGGCTATAGCGTCGTACTTGTCACACCTGCTGCCATAATAGCTAGGCTCTTCACCGGGCATCTCCATCCGGGTGATGGTGCAGTTGTTGTCGCATCCTTTGCACACGAATGTAGTAAGCTTACACTCTCTATCCACAACCTCCTGAAAGCCCTTGAACTTCGATTCCTCCGACTTTGTCGGAGCCATGGCCTCTTTTGCCAGGAGGGCTGCGCCTATGGCGCCGCTGACTTCCTTGTGCTCCGGCACGGTCAGTTTTTTCCCTTCAAGCTGCTGGTAAAAGGCAGAGACTACGGCCTTGTTGTAGAATACCGCTCCAGTGAGGATAACCTTGTCACCCAGCTTTCTGTGCTCCACCACCTTGGAGAGATAGTTCTTGGCTATGGAGTTAGCCAGACTAGCCGTGATTATTTCCAGGGGCACGCCCTCTTGCTGTGCCGAGGCCACCGCCTGACCCATAAAGGAAGCACATCTCGTCCCCAGCTCAATGGTATGGGGGGCGGCAAATGCCAGGTCGGCAAACTCACCGTTGGTCGCGGAAATGCCGAGCATCTCGGCCAGCTCGTCAATAAAGCTTCCTGTCCCCGCGGCGCAGGCTTTGTTCATGTGATAGTCCACGACCACGCCGTTTCTCTTGATGACCAGCTTGGAGTCCTGTCCGCCGATCTCGATAATGTCCGCTTCAGGGTCCATCTCGGCGGCAGCTCTGGTCTGTGCCGTTATCTCGTTCTTAATCAGGTCTGCCCCGATGAAGCCACCCACCAGATATCTGCCCGAGCCGGTAACGCCGACGCCAGCTACCTTGACCTTGTCTGCGCCCTCTCGAAGCAAGTTCCTGAAGACCTGCCTGACAGCATCAACCGGTCTTCCCGCGGTCATCAGGTAGTTCTTTCCCAGCAATCGTTTGCCCGACTCATCCATTATCACAGCCTTGGTGCTGGTGGAGCCAACATCAACCCCGAGGTAGCCAATACATTGTTCTTCTATCCTCTGACTGTCCTTACCGTCCTGAACGGCGACAATTTCCAGTCTGGGCATTTCAAAATGGCGCTGCTTGGCGTCCGTTCCTGACAGCATAACGCCCCGAGAGGTTTTCCCTATGGAAAGTAATGCCGAACCCAGGGATTCCATGTGAAGGTAGTCTTGGGGAATGATTACCTCAACGGGATGCCCGTTCCTGGCAGAAATCATGTCGTTGAGGGATTTGGCCACGGCAGAATTGGCGGCAACGCCGCCCACAAAATACATCGGCTCCTGGAAAGTTCCTTTCTTCAGAGAGGCGACCATCCGGGCCACGCTTTCGCAGAGTGCGTAGAGCATGGCGTCCAGCGGGGCGCCCTTCTGCTGGAGGTGGATGAGGTCGGTCTTGGCAAAGACGCTGCACCGGGCGGCTATCCTGGGGGGAGTGCCTTTACATTTCAGGGCCAGGCTGGCGAAGTCCTCCATGCTGATGCCAAGCCTGTATGCCTGTTGCTCCAGAAACCTTCCCGTGCCCGCAGCGCAGAGGGGATTGGATTCCACCTTCCACGGCTTCTTCAAGCCATCTTCCAGCTCTATCACCAGGGTGCTCTGGCCGCCGATTTGTATGATAGTTTTAACGTCGGGGTAACGGTGGAGCAATCCGGAGGCAATCGCCAACGAACTGCTGTATTCCGTCCAGCCAAGCTCTTTGGGGATAACAGCCCTGCCGGAGCCGGATACGCCGGCAGCGACAACCTCTTCCAGATTGAGTCTCTCGCCCAGCCTGGCAATAAGTAAACTGACTGCGGCTCTGGGGCTGGAGATTACCTTCTCGGTATCAAACTCAACGACCCCGCCGTTCTCGTTTATGAGCGCCAGCTTAGCATTGACAGAGCCAATATCTACGCCTAGAAAATAACTCATTGCTCGGCGCTCAATTGTAGCAAAAAACGGACTTTCCTGCGAATTCCAGGGGCACCATACTAATTAGGCTTACTACAAATTAGGTATTATGTCCCCAGAATGCCTATGATTTCACCAATTTTGTCAAGTGCAATCTTCAAATTAAAGGCATATATCCGGCTTTTTCGCAATAGGTCTCCAAAATTTCTCTGTAAAGTTTGGTAATAATCTCCTAGCGCAAAAACCACACGGGGTTTGACGAATTTCTTATAACGTTTTATAATTTCACTGGTGGTAATTTCATATAGGAGATAACAAAGTGCGAAACTGGAAAACGATAGCGAGGGTAATAGTAATGATTGCAGCCTTGATCCTCCTTGGAGGGGTGGTGGCTGGTTCTCCAAGCCAGGGCGAGCCCGTTGAGGGCATTGCGCCAGGTCCGCCGGAAGCCCCAGTCCCTGTAGGTGACACAACGGGGGGAATGCAGACTGATTTTGACCTCACAGAGGAAGAAAAGGCCGCTGCGATGCACATAATAGAGAGCGACGCTCACGTTGGTGAGATTCTTCAAGGGGCGGATTGGCATGTCCAGCTTATCGGACCGATAACAGAAGGCCTGCAAAAGATCGGCGTCTCCGTCCTCATCAAGTTTGACGTGGCTGTTTGGATGGAGGATACATTTTCAACTTATTACCCATCTGGGTACTCGTATGTCGCAAAGCTTTGGGTTGGCTCCTTGGACATCTCTGTCGATCTAGGAGATGGTAGGATTGTTGGTTTCTCGCCTACTGGTATGGGAAGGGCCCCTATTACAAGCCCTATTACAAGCTCTATTACAAGCGAAGAACGTGCAGCGGCGGCGGAAATTTCCTTGAGCACCCCGGTGGCCAAAGCTCTGGGCGAAGACGTCGAGGCGTATTTGACGGGGGTGTATTATACCGACGACTACCCCAGGGGCATAGTTTTCTTTAACATGCGCTCAGACCAAGGGGAGGCGATGATAGCCATAGACCTCGACAAGATGGTGGTTGCAGAGCAGTATACAGTTAGGGTTGGCTCGTGAGAACGTAGTAATGTTACCCTTAACTCAGGAAACACGAGGAGGTTAGCATGGGTTACAATGAAAAGGTGCTAGACAAAATTGCTATTATGGAACAGCGAGCAAAGGAAAGAAAGGCTTTGTGGCACACTATTTCGGACTCTTTCGGAAAAGAAGGAGCAGAAGGCATCGCAAATGAATTGGCAGTAGAAATGGATGAATTTCGAGAGAAATTTGATGTCTTACTTGCCAAACTCAACGACATGTTGTAAGGGTGTGGAGAACATGTTTCATCTCACAAGAGTTAGAATTCGGAATTTCCGAGGATTTACTGACGAACAGGAGTTAAAATTCGACCAGCCTGTCGTACTCCTCTTCGGTGGGAATCATCATGGTAAGAGCAGCACCCTCAATGCTGTGGAATGGTGCCTCTTTGGAGAGAACTGTGTTGGCAGAAAGACAGGCATCCGTGAGCGTATCGGCTGGGAAATCCCCAACCGTTATGTATCAGGAGGGAGCGTAGTCGTTGAAGTCGAATTCAAGGGCCCAAGCGGCAATTATATTATAACACGTGAGTTAAGGGGAACTGGAAGACGGGCTTCAGGAAACATAACAGTCCAGTTGCCAGATGGAACTAAGTTACAGGGTGAAGATGCAGAACGCCAAATTTACACTTTGTACCACTCATCATTCCAAGACTTCATGACTACGGTCTACCAGCATCAGGAGGCCATTCGCGCTACTCTAACCCAGGAGCCGCGAGATCGAAATGATGCCATCGACAGGCTTCTGGGCCTATCTGAATATAGGGAACTTGTGCGAGGAATTATTGACGCAAAGATTGAAAATATATATAAGGCTATGGGGAGTGATTTCGAAGGTTTCAGACAACTTGCACAGCAAAGTATCTATATATACGACAAAGAGGCAAAAGAGAAAAAAGAGAAGGCTATTGCAGAGGGTGTGGAAGAGGAAACCATAACCGAGCAAGAAGCTCTACACCGTACAAAGGACATTGGCGAGGCAGTTATATCTTTTGCCCAAGATTTAGGGGTAAGCGATCTGCAAATAACCATGCCCCAGAGTTTTGGGGAAGTGGCGCCGTTTCGAGAGGATGTAAAGAGCAAGATCGATTACGTGTGGCTCAGCTCACCGGACATGGTTAAGCAAACAGCTCTAGAAAGAAAACAGCGAGAGCTAGGTAGTCTCATAGGCGAATATCAAGATGCCAAAACAGCAGAGGCTGGAGCACAAACAGGAAGGGATGAATTCGTACAATTGCATGGTGATGAGGCTACTCTAGTTAAAACTGCCAAGGCTCAGCAAGAGAATATTACAGAGGTTGAGGATCAGATACGCAAGTCGAACGCCAAGGCAAATCTGGTCAGAGAGGCTGTACAGTACTTAGAAGAGGTGGTCTCAGATATCGATAGGAGGCGATGTCCGCTATGTGGCGCTGACGCACCCCAGTTGCTAAATCAGCTAAAGAATGAATGGGAAGAGAAGATCAAAGTAGAGATAAGTGACCTAGAACTCCAGCGGAATGAACATCAGACTAAGCTCAGGCACTTTGACACTCTCAAAGGCCAGCTTGAAGATCTGGAAGGAAAACTCGCAAAGGCTCGCTCTAGTCTTGAGGAATGTATTAAGAAGGTTGCTGCAGCACTACAGCGTGAAATCGGTAAGCACGATGACCCCCTTGCCCTTTTAAATACGCAGCTCCAAAAGATAACTTCAGAACTGGAGTCAAGAAAGAAGGCTCTAGAAAAGAAAGGAGAAAAGAGAATTGCCATCTTCGACCAATTAGCTAAATTGAGGACGATTGATGAGATTCTAAGTCTTGAACGGAAGAGAGCAATTGTTGAGCGCATATGGGACACAAGGGAGTTCAGAGAGCTAGATAAGCTGAGAGATAAGGCATCTCAGTTTATGGAAGATGTCGAAGCTATCAAAAGTTCTTTAGCTGCGGCTGCCAGAGAGGAGGCTGAAACTAAGATAATTGCTGCTGGGACAAGCCTAGACAAATACTTCTGCCGCATAGCAAACCATCCAACTATCCGGGGCCTCGCGCTGGAAGTAATCGAGGATCCCCGAACTGGACTCAATTCTTATAACATCAAGAGCAATGACGGTCTGGACCCAACCCCTATACTTAGCCAAGGAGATCTCAATTGCCTAGCGCTCTCCCTCTTTTTCGGCTTGGCCGAGGTGACAGCCGGAACGCAACCTTTCGCATTTCTAATGTTGGACGACCCTACACAGAGTCTCTGGTCTGAAATGAAAGGACAGCTCGTGAGTGTGCTTGAAGAGATAACTGAGCGATACGAGCTTGTCATCTCCACGCCAGATGCAGAATTTAAGAATCTCCTGATGACCAATATTACTAAAAACAAAGACGTGTATGATTTTCTTGGCTGGACGAAAAACAATGGGCCACAGATTGCTAGGAATGCGTAGCCCATGAAGGTAGACGCATTCCAACATCTACAACAGATTCGTGCCAAATTTGGCCCGGGGATCTTCGGCAAGATTGCGCAGAAGCTGCTAGCTATCGCCCTCCATGAAGCTGGTTTCTTTGACATAGTTGAACGTGAAGTGCAAGGCGCTGACATCGACGCTACAAATATAATGGGGAAGAAGTATACCTTAGAAGTGAAGACAACGGATGGCGAGAGCATTCCTATATCTAGAGAAAACATAGAGGCTCTAAAAGATCGCACAAAGGATGGCTATCTCCCTGTGATAGCTGCACTTCGGATACAGATGTTTGAGGACTGGGTATTTGCTAATATACCGCTAGGTAATCTTAGACCAGGCTCTTTTCCACTTAGCCGATTGCGTGCGTACCGCATTAAGGATATTGAGACCTCTGTCTGCCCAGCATTCGAAGTAGTGGTGAATCAACATTGCAGCGGCGTGCTCGCAGGGGGTGAGCATTATCTGAGCCAAGTCTTGGCACAGAAACGGAGCGAATGTAAATAGGGTTCTTTGGATCAACTAACAATAGTGGGTTGGGTCTTGCAATGCAACATCGAATAAAAAGCTCTCATTTATTGCTCCCAGGCTCCAGGAGTTCGAAGCCGCTCTCTTCGTCCTTGATACGCAGCATGTCAGCGCCGAGGATTTCATAGAGGATGACTTCTCCCACAAGCCATGTGGCGACGCCATGCCTCAGACATCCGGTCATGGTTCGCCCTGCCCGCCCCAGCGCTGCATGGATATGCAAAACCGGTTTGCCACCCTCACCGGGGGCGAGCACGCCCACTCCCACCACCTCATGTGCTCCGTCAACGGGCAGGAGCATGGGCTCCGGCGGCCTTTCTTCCGAACGTCGCGGGCCGACAACGACATCACCACCCCCAATCCCACCCACCAGAATAGCCTGTCCCACAGATACTCCCTTTTCTTCGGCAAAACGCTCGATACAGTCGGGCACAACATCTCCATCCTCGAGCCGTATCACGAAAACCCGGCCAATTCGTCCTTCACATGCTTTCATTGTGAACCTCCTTTGCTATTCCAGGGCACAATACTAATTAAGCCCTACCATAAACGAGGTACTGTGTCTCTAGAATAGCCCCGAAGCAATCTCGGTGAGCTGAGATCCTTCGCTTCGCTCAGGATGACAGGGAGAGGGCTCAGGATGACAGGGAGAGAACCCAGGGCTTTCACTCACGGATTCAGGCAGGCAAGTTCGGTTACCAGGAGTTCGATAGCTAATTTATCGCTATATCTGCCAGTTTTGATGGCTAAGTCGGTTTCCAGAAGCTTATCGTATGCCCGTTTTACACCCTCGAAATCATACAGTTTGGCCTGGCTGAGCGTTTTATCCAAGCCATAGCTTGATTTCAGCCCCAGCCTATCCTGAATCTGCAGGCGGGACAGACCCTTTCCCAAATCTCTGGCTTGAGCTATTAGGCGGAATTGCCTGGTAATCATAACCAGGATATAGGTTGGTGCCACACCCTCATCATATAGCCGATGAAGTATCCGTTGGGCTAACTCGGTTCGACCTTCGGCCACGGCATCCACCAGAGCAAAGATGTTAGCCTCCTGGACATGACTTACCAGTTGTCTAACATCATCTTCACTGATAGGGCGCTCCTGGCTATAGAGAAGCAGCTTCTGGATTTCGCCATCCATCGCCCATAAGTCTCCACCTATGAGTTCAGCGAGCAAATTCACGGCTTGGGGGGTGATATCGCCGCCCTTTTCCCTTACCCGTTGTTGTATCCAGACCTTTAAATCCTTGCCTCGCAGCAAGGGGAAAGTTCTTACTTCAGCTAATGGTGAAATCTTCTTTAATAGAGGATTTTGGCCCTTCACCTCCTCATCGACTAGCATCAGCACAGTCGTTTCTGGCATTTGCCCGATGTAAGAAGCCAAGCCTTCCCATTCCCCCAGCCCATTTTTAGATTTGCCTCTGCCAGACCGTGGTCTGCTTTGTTTTACCTCAAAGCGCCCTAATAAGCCCTCAACTATAACCAGGCGATGTGAGGATAAAAAGGGAGCGGCACCACATTTATTTCTAAGTTCACTTAGAGTTAGATGCTGACCCTCTAAGCTGGTGGTGCTAGTTGCTACCATCTCCCGATCGCCCAAGTCAGCTTTAATTTTCTCCACAGCTTGATTAAGGGAGAAATCGTCCTGACCATAAAGAATGTAGAGCATTTACCTCGTATTCTATCACAGCACCAGCTTTTCCCGGCAGAGGCTCAAAAGAGAGCGCTTAGCAATGTCATTCTGAGGAGTCCAAATTCATTTGGACGACGAAGAATCTCTGAAATTCTTCGTGGAGCCTGTCCTGAGCAGAGTTAGATTCTTCGCTTCGCTCAGAATGACAAAAGAGAAGAGGTTCAGAATAACATAAAGCGAAGGGCTAAAAACGACATGAAGTGAAGAGCTCAGAATGACAAGTGAATGTTATTAATCAATCGCTAAAAGCGAAATATGATAGGATATAATCGTGAAGGTTGCCATTATCGGGATACCTAAGAGCGGCAAAACGACTATCTTTAATGCCCTAACCAGAGGCAAGGCTGAAGTTGCCGCTTATTCCACTACCCTGGCTCCCAATACCGGCGTGGCCAAGGTGCCCGATTCCCGATTATCAGTGCTGGAAGGCATATTCCAGCCCAAAAAGACTGTTCCCGCAGAGGTGAGTTACACAGATATCGCCGGGCCCCTCAAGGGCTTCGGGACGGAAGGAGTAGGGGGAGAATTCTTGAGCTATCTAACTACTGCTGATGCCTTGCTCCAGGTAGTCCGGGCTTTTGAAGATGACAAGGTTCCCCATCCTGAAGGAAGCATAGAGCCGAAACGAGACATAGCTTCCTTAGATTTAGAACTCACTATTTCCGATTTAGCTATTATCGAGAGAAGGCTTGACAAACTGAAGACAAGCTTGAAAGGAGCTAACGCAGCAGAGCGGGAGTCCTATTTAAAGGAGCAACTTTTGCTTCAAAAAGTTAAGGCGGAATTAGAGAAGGATATACCAATAAGACTCCAAGGCCTGGCTAAAGAAGAACTCAAAATGTTAGCCAACTACCAATTTCTTACCGCCAAACCTATGCTGGTAGTCCTTAACATAGGAGAGGAGCAAATATCACAGGCTTCACAACTGGAAGGCGAGATAAGTTCCCTTTACCCCCAGTTTGCCGTGGTTGCTCTCTGCGGCAAGTTGGAGATGGAGCTAGCTCAGCTCAGCGATGCTGAAGCCAAAGAATTCCGTGAAGCTATGGGGCTGAGCAAACCGGCGCTTGACCGGGTTATCGACCTTTCCTATAGTCTTCTGGGACTGGTTTCCTTCTTTACCACAGTTTCCTCTGAGCTAAAGGCCTGGACTATCCCCGGCGGAACTCCAGCACCAAAAGCGGCAGGAAAGATTCACTCCGACATGGAAAGGGGATTTATCCGAGCTGAGGTTATCAGCTATAGTGATTTGGAAAGCTGCGGCAATCTAGCTGAGGCGCGAAAAAGAGGTCTGCTGAGGACAGAAGGCAAAAATTACATCATCCAGGATGGAGATGTAGTTACCTTTTTATTTAATGTCTAGGCACTCCAGATTATTTCAGAGCAAGGAGGAAAGATGGAGGTAACGGTCAATAAAACGAAAGTGTCTATGGTACAGGGAGATATCACCAGGCAATCTACCGATGCCATCGTTAACGCTGCCAACTCCAGCTTAATGGGTGGCGGAGGGGTGGATGGGGCAATACACCGGGCCGGGGGACCAGCAATATTAGAGGAATGTAAGAAAATCGTTGCTCAACAGGGTAGATTGCCCACTGGCAAAGCTGTAATCACCACAGGGGGAAATCTCAGAGCACAGTATGTGATACATACTGTTGGTCCCATCTGGCACGGTGGCAGCAGAAATGAAGCTGAGCTTTTGGGGAGCGCCTACTACGAGTGCCTGAAATTAGCTACCGAGAACAAATTGGCCAGCATTTCCTTCCCCTCTATAAGCACCGGAGCCTATGGCTATCCCGTGGATGAAGCGGCAAAAATAGCAGTAAGCACCGTCGTTTCGTTTCTTAAGGAGCAAGTGACATCCCTTAAAGATGTCGTGTTTGTTCTCTTTGATGCTAGAACTTATGAAAGCTACCGCCGTGCACTGCAGGAGGTTGCAGGTGATTCTTGAGCCGACATTCAGATGAACAGCCCCATCCACCCCTCTCTGCTCTGAAATTCTTACTGGTATGAAGAGCAAGTTGACGATCTGAATAAATTAGCCGGCACAATCTTCGGCACTATCACCTTCAGCGATGAGGGCACGGTATGGATGGCGACCGGGGTCCTGGTAAAAGGCTCACCGTCCACATGAACCGGCAACGAGTGTGGTGACTCGACGACTATTTCACGACACTGGTAGTACTCTACTTTCGGGTCTTGGAGAATCCTGTGCGAGAGCACCTTCACGGCGTGCTGCACAAAGGTGAAGAAACCATTTCCCTTGAAAATGCACACATCTAACCTGGCATCGTCCACACAAGCCCTAGCCCCAATAGCCATCACACCTCCATAAACTTGAATATTGCTAACGACGATTAATGGCGTGCTGACCTTTACCACCTTCCCGTCCAGATTCAGACAGACATCGGTGCCGGGGTATCGATAAGCTGACTCAATTGTCGGGAGCACATACGCCCAGGAACCCAATGCCCTTTTTTCTTTCAGCGATATACTGTTCGCGACGGCGGCATCAAGTCCAATACCCGCCCACATTAAAAAGTGGCGACCGCAGAGTTCACCCGTATCAACAGCAACGGTGCGCCCTTCTACGAGCACTCGAACAGCGTCCAACAACACTTTTCGATAGTAGTTAGCCGGTAATGTGTGTGCAATTTTATCCTCCAGAGCAGCAATCATCCTGACTGCCTGGGTGCCCGGAAGCATGGGGTTCAGGGACGGGATACCCATCTGTAATGCCCACGAGTTGGTTGTCCCTACAGGAAGCACCCCCAGCGCCGCATCGGTGTTCACCAGTCCATTTGCTACCTCGTTAACAGTGCCATCGCCGCCAACGGCAATAACCACCCTGGCACCTCTACTGACAGCCTGGCGGGCTAGCTGGGTTGCTTCCAGCGGTTTGTTGGTCTCTCGTAAATTGGCAGACCACCCATAGCGCTCTAAAAATGCAACCACATTATCAAGTTCGCGCCTGATAACCACCTGTCCACCAGAAGGATTGTATATCAACTCAGCCTGCATCGGATTCTCGTTTCTGTCTCAATTTTCTCCATCCATTGAATCCTATCCCTCGAATTATAAACTGTCAATTTCAAAACGACCTGCTTCCTCCCCACTTTTCAGAATGTCCTTCCTGGAGTATAATATTAATAGAAGGGCAAGGAGGGAGCGATGCTTATAAAGAAGTTTTTAACACGAAAAGGATGGCGTGTAGTGGCACACTCTATGCTAGCAGCGGCTGGGATTGGTCTTCTTTATTTATTGTCCAAAATGGTCATAGGAGATATCCAGCAGGAGGATACGTTAAGCTGGTGGATTTTAGGCCTGGCGATCACCTCGTCGCTATGGTTAGTGGCACTCGGAAGTATGCTGGCAAAAGCCGAACTAACTGACTGGAGATAATATCGTAGCTGGATTAATGGCTCCCCTCGCCCTGGTAGCCTGCCCCGGTGTGGTGTCATTTCCTCGCGCAGTTTATGAGCAAGCAGTATCATATCTACAGACGACCCGTACTATTCTAGTCCCGTGTGGCCGCAAAATGATATTGTCGGGGTTGTTTGGTGGAGGAAAGGATAATATCCGTGCCTAATGTAGCTATTGTGACTGATAGTGTTGCTGACCTGCCCCCCCAGGTAGCTGAGGAGTTCGAGATTATCGTGGTTCCGCTTGTTGTCCGCTTTGGCACTGACCTCTACCGCGATAGTCTAGACCTGAGTCCTGACCAGTTCTACGAAAAGCTAAGGACCAGCAAGGCTTTGCCTGCGACATCTGTGCCGCCACCAGGGGCTTTTGCCGATGCATACGATAAGCTTGCCGAAAAAACAAACGAGATCGTGGTTATCAGTGTAACTTCCAAGCTCAGTGCTACCTATCAGGTGGCGTTACAAGCCGCAGGGTTGATGAAGAAGCAATGTCGTGTAGAGGTCCTGGACTCACAATGGGCGATTATGGCACAGGGTTTCATAACAATTGCTGCTGCCAAAGCAGCCCAAAGTGGGGCCAGCCTTGATGAAGTGCTGGATGTGGCCCGTCACACTATCCACCGGGTAGATATGCATGCTGCCTTTGATACCCTTGAATACCTGGAACGCGGCGGGCGCATCGGCAAAGCGCAAGCCTTTCTTGGTTCATTACTCAAGGTAAACCCGATCATCGGCATTAAGGATGGTGAGGTGTATCCCTGTGGTCGGGAACGCTCCCGAGCTAAGGCGATAGACCAACTGTATAACTTTGCCGCAAGCTTTGGCAAGGTTGAAGGGTTAGCTGTAGAGTATGCCACTGACTTAGACGAGGCCAACAGGTTGGTCCAGAGGCTTCACTCAAAGTATCCTCAAGTCCCTATTTACCTCGCGCGTACAAGCCCTGTTATCGGCACTCACACAGGGCCTGGTCTCATTGTTGTTAGCGTGCTTGGAAACAGGCAATCTGCCACCTAGCTGGGTGAAGACATGCTACCAGGTATTCCAAGCATAATCATCGGGTATCTTTTAGGCTCCATTCCTACAGCCTACATCGTGTCTCGCATGAGGAAAGGCATAGATATTCGGAACGTCGGTTCAGGTAACATGGGTGCCGCTAATGTTATCCGACAAATTGGTACCCATGAAGGCATTTTTGTCGGTATCATTGATGTCGCGAAGGGGGCGGGTGCTATACTCATTGCCCAAGCTCTAAACATTTCGGAACCCTGGGTCTTTGGGACCGGTTTTGGTGCTCTGGTGGGGCATAATTTCCCTGTGTTCGCAGGTTTCAGAGGTGGCAGGGGTTCAGCCACCATTATAGGTATCTTCCTCGTGCTAGTCCCCGAGGCAACACTTGTTACGCTGGCAGTAATAGCTATTCCGTTCTTTACTACCCGGAAATTTACGGCGGCCATACTCATTGGACTTGCCCTGTTGCCTCTGTTTGTCTGGTTGTTTGAAGGCTCGCTGACGCTAGTACGTTACGTATTAGCTGTCGACCTTTTCATGCTGGTTCGCAATCTGTCCGGCATTAAACAAGTTCTGGCTAAAGGCGTAATAAAGGATATGATATACGACAGGCATCAGAAGAAAGTAAAATGATGTCATCAAAAGAATAAGAGCCTGTCCGGCGTTTATAGAATGATAAGGATTTTGGAAAAACCAAAATGTTACGAAGGAGGTGAAGTATGAAGATAATACTTAGTTCGAGGAGACACCATTACTTGGCAAGAGTTAGCATCTTTCTGGTTACGGTAGCCTTAATTGCCGGGATGGTAGGCTGTGGTGGCGTTATTAAGTACGACCTTACCATGGCAGTAGCTCCTGGTAGTAGCGGAACGGCAACTGATTTGACTAATGCCTCGCCTTACGCAGCAGGCATTGCAGTCAGCATAAAAGCAGAGGCCGCCGCAGGCTACCACTTTGTCAACTGGACGGCACCGGCGGGCACATTCGCTAATGCGAATGCGGCACAGACTACCTTCACCATGCCAAGTCAAAATGTAACGGTCACCGCCAACTTTCTGCCGCTCTATGACCTCACCATGGTGACAAACCCTGTAGGAGGAGGAACGGCAACTGATTTGAGTAATGCTTCACCTTACACAGCAGGCACTTCAGTCAGCATAAAAGCAGTAGCCACCGCAGGCTACCACTTTGTCAACTGGACGGCACCGGCGGGCACATTTGGTAATGCCACTGCGGCACAGACTACCTTCACCATGCCAACTCAAAATGTAACGGTCATCGCCAACTTTGCCGTTGATCTTTATTTTCAGACAGATGCCTATCTTGCCTTAAATGGGCCGGTAACTTTGCCACCGGAGGAACGAAACCCCTGTGTTATTCTACAAATTAATACCAATATAGTCATGGATAGCGTTCGCGTGGACCTGCCTGATGGTAGGCCAATAATTGTTCCACCATATACTGATATGTTTAGCCCTGGGGTTGACGGGACAACCTTGCTCCGTTTCGCAACCTGTGAACCAGGAGTGCCCACAGCTGGCGGAGAATATATTTTCACTGCTCTTGACGCGGCTGGTGAGCCAATACCGGGAGTAAGAAACACTGACATCTGGGTAGGGGTTGAGCCACCGAACCCGCCGACTAATGTACGAGCTGAACTAACTAAAGATGGAATCTTAGTTAGCTGGGATGAGAGTCCGACAATACCTGGCTCCTTTGAACCGGCAGCTGAGCCTCAACTTGGTTTTTATCAGCTAGAGATACGCAGAATTGAAACAGGGGAAATGGTTTATGGAGCTGGCGGTATATCTGCGTCTTCCCATCTTGTTCCTCAAGACAAGGCAGACTTTACTGGAGAAGATTGCGGGCTTTCACTTAGTGAAATGGAAGACGGAACATATTGCCTTCGTACCTGTCTTCATAGTATTGCTCTCAAAGGTTCATTAGGAAAAGGATTTGAGTATTTCAATACTGACCCCGGCCAAGATATAATCTTTACGGTTAAAGATGGAGAAGTCGCTATAAAGTAAAGCGAGCTATAAAATTGGGGGGCAACCTTATTTTTCTTCCTATCGCTCTACCCATCAGGATTGCTTAGGCTGACATGCTTAGTCTCGCAGTGACGGGTCGCAGATAAAGATAGAGTTGACCCCATAGTGCCAAGCTTTCCTGTAACCTCAGGGGGCTGAAGCCTACGGAAATTGAAAAAATCTTTGGAGAAGTCGATAGGGGCTAGACAACGTAGGCGATAGATGCTACTTTATTTATAGTCTAAGACAGGAGGTGGGAGAATGACTTATAAAAGGTACGATATGCTAACGGTGCTGGTGTGGGTGGTTCTGGGTGCTGCGCTAATAGTCCTCGGCGTTTTTCTAAGGAGGCCTGACTTCAGGGAAGCAATCTGGTGGGTGGTAATGGGCGTAGGAATAGCGCTGGCGGTCGTAGGAATTGTCAGCATCATCTTTACTTCGAGACAAACTGTTGGGGTGCTTTGTCCTCATTGTGGTGGGAAAATAGTGCCACGGGTGAAATCAAGCACAAGCCAGCTGTATCTTACAAAAGGAGAGGAGATAGTGGCGGGTTCCGCCGAGGAAGAGGCAAAAAGTCCGGAGGATTGAGAGGCCTGGCCACAATATGGATGGCCCGCCTAATCGTGTCATTGGCATCACTATCCCTGGACTTTAAGTGAAGCCTTTTTTGTAACTATTCAGCTTACGTGTCGTCCTGAGCGAAGCGAAGGGTCCCAAGATTCTTCGGTCGCTCTGCTCCTTCAGAATGACATCAGAATTACATCAGGGCGAGCAGTTACTTTTCAGGTGGAATTAGTAAAAAGATGTTAGAAACGGCAGGGAAGTAATTTGTGTGGGCAAGTCAATAGGCAGAGATAGGTTGTTTGTCAGTGATGATTCTTTTGCTTGCAGCTAACTGTTGGCGAATATGCTTGGGGATAGTAAACATGGCTTGATGGGTAAGGCCATCGTAGGATTTTAGCTTTTTTGATATTCTTGTTGAAATTCGGGTGTCAATTTCCTCGGGAGTCAGTTCAGAGGGGTCAAGGCTTTGGGAAGCCGCGACAAAGCCCCATAAGCCTAGAAAAGAAGGTACATGGACCTGGTAGGGGCGGGCTATCAGGAAAACGTTCCTTAAGGTACTGGCAATAGCGATGAAATTATCTAAGTTCCTCCATTCGGCAGGTTCAGCCTGCACCGACATAATGCCATCAGGCCCTAGTTTTTGTTTGACTATTTGGTAGAATTCCTGGGTGTATAGCAAGCGTGCTGGCCCCTGCTCTAAGGGATCAGCCAGGTCAATGATGATGACATCGAATTTGTCACTACTTTCATCCAGGTATTTTCTGGCGTCGACGAAATGAAGCTCTGCCCTGGGGTCATCGAAGGCATTCTGGTGCCAGGAGGGCAAGAAGCGGCGACAAAGGTTCACAACCTCTTCATCGATATCCACCATGACAGCCCTTTTTACCGTCTTATGCGCCAGGACTTCCCTTAAGGTCGCACCCTCACCTCCCCCAGCAATGAATACCCTCTGTGGTTGGGGATGGGTAAGCATAGCTGGGTGTACCAGAGCTTCATGGTAAATAAATTCATCCGCCTCGCTGGATTGAATCTTGCCATCGAGGACGAGACAGATACCGAAGCTGCCCGTGTTGATAATATCGATGGACTGAAACTTACTTCGCCCTGAATATATCCTCTCCTTAATGCTATGCAGCATAGTAAGGTCAGGACTTATATAGTCGGAGAACCATCTATGTTTATCTGGGTCGCTATCTTTCATTTTGCACACCCGACCTGGCTATCCTCTATAATCCCCCTGCGAAGCTCGATTAAGGAGTGATTCTTGGCCCCCAGCCTCTCTGTTATCAACCTGGCAGCCTTTCCCGGGTCTACATCGTCCCCACAGGTGAAAACATCTACGGCAGCGTACCCGTATTCCGGCCAGGTATGAATGGCAATATGTGACTCAGCGATATTGACCACTCCGCTCACTCCGTAAGGGGAAAAATGATAGAAGGACTCGCCCACTACGGTAGCGCCACTTTGAATGGCAGCTTCGTTAAGACAATCTTTGAGAAAATCTAAGTCATCCAGCACCTCCTTATTGCATATTTTTAGTTCCAGTAGCAGATGCCTTGCAAGCGCGTTCAAATCATCTTCCCTCCTTTAGAATTTTAGATTTGTGATGGAGCCCTTTGGGCAACAGGGCAAATTTTATACAATATCCATCGTTTTAGCAATACTCCAAGAGTTTCTGCTAAAATAAACGAAGGCAGGAACTATGTCTGCAAGGAAACAATTGGTTTCTGTGTGCACTACCACGTACATGGAGGCGCAAATAATCAAGGGACGGTTGGAGAGCGAAGGTATACCAGCTCTCCTAAGCTACGAGAGCGCTGGTCTGGTTTACGGCATTACAGTTGATGGGTTAGGTGAGGTAAAAGTAATGGTGCCCAAGCGTCTGGCCGAGGAAGCTAAGGAAATTTTGGGGATTAGTTTGGAAAGCAAAAAAAAGTTTTGAATTTTGCTTTGTAATTTTGAGGTTTGAGGTTTAATTTTTGATTTTTCATGACTTCAAGATTAGAACGCATAACTGAACAGCGGCTGGATAGCCTGAGCAGAATTCGGGCTCGCGGCATAGACCCTTATCCCCATTCCTATCGTCCCAGCCACACTATTCGAGAAGCGATAGCTCTCTTTGAGCAGCCAGGGGAAAGCTCCCAGGACATATCACTGGCCGGCCGCATCATGTCCAAGCGTTCTATGGGCAAGCTATCATTTCTTGATATTCGCGATAGCTCGGGGAAGATACAGCTTTCTTTGCGCTACGACCTTCTGGGCCGGGAGAAGTACGAATTTCTTCAGGATATCGATATTGGCGACATTATCGGGGCAGAGGGAAAGCTCTTCCGGACGAAAGCCGGAGAGCTCACCTTGGAGGTATCCGATTTCGCCATGCTCTGTAAATCCCTTCGCCCGCTGCCAGAGAAGTGGCATGGGCTGGCGGACGTAGAAAAACGCTATCGGCAGAGATATCTCGACCTCATTTCCAACGAAGAGAGTAAAAACATTTTTACTTTGCGCAGCAAGATTATCACTGCCATAAGAAGTTTTCTCGATAAGCAGGGGTTTATGGAGGTAGAAACTCCTGTGCTTCAGCCCCATGCCGGCGGAGCACTGGCACGCCCCTTTGTCACCCATCATCATGCCCTAGATGAAGACCTCTACCTGCGAATTGCCCTGGAGCTCCATCTCAAGAGACTGGTGGTAGGCGGCTTTGACAAAGTTTACGAGATGGGACGCGCCTTCCGCAATGAAGGTATTTCTGTCAGACATAACCCGGAATTCACCTTGCTCGAGTGCTATCAAGCTTATAGCGATTACAATGACATGATGAGATTGGTCGAGGAGATGCTCGCTCATACAGCTCGGGAGGTTCTGGGCGATACCACGCTTGCTTGTAATGGCAAAACCATTGACCTCGGTCTCCCCTGGCAAAGGCTTTACCTGCGTGAGGCAATAAAAAATCATTGTGACATCGATTTTGAAGGTTATCCCGATGCTGCTTCACTGAGGACGCGGATGATAGAGATGGGAATGGAAGTCGATCCAGGTAAAGGTAGAGGCAGGCTGATAGACGAATTGCTCTCCACCTTTGTCGAGCCAAAGCTTATTCAGCCAACTTTCCTTCTGGACTACCCTGTAGAGATGTCACCTCTGGCTAAGAAGAAGCGGGGTGATGACCGGTTGGTAGAGAGGTTCGAGGGTTTTGTGGCTGGCATGGAGATTGCCAATGCCTTCACCGAGCTTAACGACCCCCTGGAGCAAAGGGAGAGATTTCGCCAGCAGCTAAAAGAACAGGCTACCGATGAGGAGGTGGAAATCGCCGATGAAGATTTTCTTCAGGCTCTGGAGTACGGGATGCCCCCTACCGGTGGTCTGGGGATAGGTATCGACCGCCTGGTGATGCTGCTCGCAAATCAGCAATCTGTTCGAGAGGTGATACTTTTCCCCCAGCTAAAGACAAAAGAATAAAAATACAAAATGGCTAGGCAAAGTATGACAAATCCTAAGCACGAAATTCGAATTCCTAAACAAAAGAAATGAAAAATTTAATTCTTCTCATCTAATGGCCAAAATTCAAAACAAAATGAGTTTTGGTATTTAAATTTAGAATTTTGGATTTGTTTAGAGTTTAGAAATTAGGATTCAGAGCTTACATATGCTTGATATTAAACTTATTCGTGAAAACCCGGAATTTGTTCGCCAGGCTCTGGAGAAAAGGGGCGATAGCTTTGCTCTCGATAGCATCCTTGAGATTGACAGCCGTTATCGCAGCTTGCTTCGTCAAACCGAGGAACTCCGCGCCACACATAACGAGGCAAGCAAACAACTGAGCAAAAGCAAGGAAAAACCACCTCAACGCATCACCCAGATGCGTCAATTGGGAGAGCAAGTATCTTCCTTGCAGCAGCAGACCAAAGAAGCTAAGGCCGACCTCAATTCCCTGCTACTGGAGTTACCCAACATCCCCCACCCCAGCGTGCCCTTGGGAGGAGGCGCGGCTGATAACGTGGTAGTGCGTACCTGGGGCAAACCAAGGGAGTTGTCCTTCGAGCCCTTGCCTCATTGGGAGCTGGGGGAAAAATTAGGCATAATAGATTTCCAGCGGGGAGTGAAGCTCTCAGGGACCAGGTTTTACGTTCTCAAAGGGCTGGGGGCACGCCTCCAACGAGCGCTTATTTCATTTATGCTCGATACCCATGTAAACGAGCACGGCTATAAAGAAATCTATCCTCCTTTTATGGTAAAGCGAGAGTGTATGGTCGGCTCAGGAAATTTACCCAAATTCGGCGATAATTTATACCACGACGAGGAAGATGACTTCTGGTTTATACCCACGGCGGAAGTGCCGTTGACTAACCTTCACCGTGATGAAATATTAAGTGCCGATAGCTTGCCCATTCATTATGTCGCCTATACCCCTTGCTTCCGTCGAGAGAAGATGGCTGCCGGCACGGACACCAGGGGCATTAAGCGGGGGCACCAGTTTGATAAGGTGGAGCTCTACAAGATTACCGACCCGGAGAGCTCTGACGAAGCGCTGGAGAAATTGGTAGCTGATGCTGAGGACATATGTCGGAGGCTGGACATACCTCACCGCGTGGTGCAATTATGTACCGGAGACCTCGGCTTTGCCGCCTGCAAAACATACGATATCGAAATGTGGGCTCCTGGCTGTGATGAATGGCTCGAGGTCAGTTCTTGCAGCAATTGCGGTGACTTCCAAGCGAGGCGGGCAAATATCCGCTACCGCCCTGAGCCCGGTGCCAAAACGCAGTTCGTTCACACGCTTAATGGCTCGGGACTGGCTCTACCACGAGTCCTTATCGCTGTGCTGGAAAACTACCAGCAAGCTGATGGCACAGTATTAATTCCTGAAGTATTAGAGCCTTACTTGAGAGCAACATAAGCGCCACAAACCATATGTCCTGATTGCAGAAGGTAAAGCTATCCTCAAACTTTACTGAACTAGTGATATAATAAGATGTGTACTTTGCCTGATGAGTAGCTCAGCCAGTGGATTTGGAGAGGAGAGTTTAAGGACTCAATAGCGAGTAGCGTTCTAGAGATAGAAGATGAAATACTGTCCTCAGTGTGGCGCTCCTTTGGAACCCAATGATAAATTTTGTAGCAATTGCGGAATAAGGCTTAGCGATTATGGCGGCGTTGTATCCGTCGGAGCTGCACAAACATGGAAGCCAACTGCTGCGGGCACCTTGACTATCTCGGCTGGTGTCTTTGGTTTGATTGTCGGCATAGTGCTCATTGGGCGAAGCCCATTGTTTATGGTGGGGCTGCTCGCAATAATGATTTCGATAGTAGCTGTGACAGGTGGGCTCTGTGCACTCAAAAGAAGAGCTTGGGGTTTAGCGCTTGCCGGCTCCATTTGCTCGCTTTTCTGCTGGCTGGGTATTCCGGCTATCATATTTATCGCCTTGAGTAAGCAAGAATTTTCATAGGATAAGCAAATGAAAGAATGCCCCTCTTGTGGTAACACAATACCAAAGGAAGTAATCTATTGTCCTTATTGCGGGGCAAGGTTTGCTGACTTGGGCCATACGCAGACTAAAGGAAACGAACAGCGTCAGAAAGCAGGCTTCAAAATGCAAAAATGCCCGTTGTGTGATAAGAAAATTCGAAAGGATGCTAGGTTTTGTTCGGAGTGCGGGTGGGATTTAACCGCGCACGAACTAACTCCACTCCAAATAGCAAGAATTCAAGAGGAGATTCAAGATGCCAGGTTTAAAGCTATGCACTGGCATGTTGCAGTGGTTGCATGCATGATGATTGCGCTTGCCAACATCCTGCTTGGTATGTTTGCTAGGGATGAGATTATCCCAAGGACCTGGGACTTCATGTTACATATAGGCTATGCCGTCTTTTTTATTGGGATTGCGTTCAGTTTTTGCGGAGACCGATATAGAAAGAAGCAAGATAGACTGAAAATGATGCTGAGGGATAGGCAACCATCTCAATAGCACGGCAGAATTGTCAGGGCTAGGTCATACTGGTATTTCCGTTGAGGATACGGTTGCTGCCAACAATGAGGCAACTACTAGTATAAGCAAGACAAGCAATCCTTCAGCAAGTGCTACAATTACGATTACGATGTATGCTGTGGCAGATGAGATTTTATATGGTGAATATTGAGTGTCCAAAAAAGTAAAGCTTTCTAAGGAAGAGTTTGTCGAAGCCTTGCTGCACTGGGTTGCGATGCATATTAGTAGAGAAGGAATAAAGCAGGACGCTAAAGTTTTTGATTTGACAAGTGAAGCCCCTTTAGATTCTAGAGAGGCGAAAGAACTATTCGAACTTAATCTTTCAAACCCAGAAGAGTTCACTAGACTATTTGAAGAGCTACTGCCATTGAATCTATGGATAGTAGTTCTCGCTTGTCATGCGACATTAAAAGATGTGGACCAACGAAATGACTGCTTGGATATCTTCCACAGACGATTTTTCGACCAGTTTCTCAAAGAAACTGTTGAGGGCTTTGAGCAGTGGATGGGATTCCTGGACGTTAAGTATGATGAATATAGGGAAGCAATGAAGACAGGCACAGGCAAAGACCTAATGACTCTGGGACATTTGATTCAAAGGAATCTTCATAGTGAAGGTTACCCATCCGCCATTCTGAATTTTCACATAGTGCTTTATGTAGGAGAGGGGATAAAGGCTCTAGGAAAGGCACTTGACCAATATGAAATAGAGTGAAATGATTACGATGTATGCTGTGGCTGATGAGTAGCCCAACAAGCGGGTTTAGCGAGAAACTAAGGAAGGAGAAGCTTATGTCCGTGAAAAGGATCTCGAAAGTGGATGAATTACTTCCCGCTCTATATTTTATTGGCACGCATAAGAACGAGTTGCCTACAGAGTTACGAGGTTGGGTTAATATTCTAGACTTGTACGTTCAACTTCGGCATGTGGAACTCTTAGCAACTTCTATGGACAGTCTGACAGCTGGAGGAAAGCATAGAGGATATTTTTCTGCTACCTGTGATTATCCTCAAGACCGTGACGGGTATGGCAAAACCTTGGTGGCCACTACGGTCGGTGATTTCACTAGCTGGAAGATAAGAAAACTTGACCAGCAGGTTTGGGAGAAACGCTTTGCTCACTTGGTAGAACCTACGGCTGAGATTGCGTGGTATTTATCTATCCCTGACAAAGAAAATCCGATGAAAACTTATGGCAATAAAAGCGATATTGAGAAGTACAAAATTCAATTACTACCTAAGCTTGAAAACGCTGTAAAGCACTTCCAGTCAACGGGTGAATGGGTTGGCCTTCACAATCACAAGTGTATGAGTTGTGGTAAGGGTGTGTCTTGGTGGACTTATTTTCATTCTGAACCATGTCCGTATTGCTCTGGCAAAGTAAGAGGAGAGAGGCTATGAGAATTCTGTTGCTTGACTATCTTAGCATAAGGGAAAGTTCACAGTGGAGGCATTCATAGGCTATAATTGAGTAAGGCAGGATTGTTGAGTCGCTGTTGGGTGAGACCAGCCATCGGCAAGTGCTACAATTACGATTACAATGTAGCTGTGGCTGAAGCGAGAGAAGGTCAAGCAACAGGCAATCCAAAAATCCTTCACTAGTAATAACTTAAGGGACAATGGTTGAGTATAAGATTGTTGATCTCAGCGAAAAACCAATTGTCAATGATTTTGCTGGCCATATCATATAATTTTTTCAAGCAACTGTAATAGAAATCCGACTGCTAGCAAGATTAGACCTGTTCTGGAAATCATTTTGTATTTTTTTGCTCTTTTGATTTCACCTTCATCTACTTGTTCTGCTATTAAGTGTATCGCTCCACTCTCCGATACCCTAGGAGGTAAACCAAAAATGAAAATTATTATCGCTCCAGCAAAACTTAAAGCCAATCCTATAATATCCATAACTTTATTCCCCTTAATGTGCTAATTATGGATACCCCCGACTCGACCTTACCTAGTAGTTAGCTGTCTGAAACACGTTCTCCAAAGCAATAATGACCTTCGGGCTAACCTTGCCGTGAAATTCCTTCCCTGACGATGCCTTGAACCATGCACATTTGAGGTCGGACGGTCTTCTTCCATTCTGACGCAAATTACTCAGAATCCCCTCTACGTCTGTCCATTGCATAAGCTCCTTCCCGCCCGCCACCTCGTATGGGAATCGGTAGCCTATCTGGGGGAGTATGGTCATCCTCTCTCCTTTCGGCTGTTTGTAGTCGAACCCAAAACACGAGACGGTCACAGGTGCAAGGTGCGGGTTGCTCGCTATAAGAAATATCTGGCTAGCTTGCTCTGTCAGCCCTGTGTAGGAGAGCATGTTTGGGAATTCCCCGACTATTTTTCCAAGCTCTACTTTTACCTTAAGCAACGGGCGACTCGCAAGCCATCGAAATAATTCGATGATGCCAATCAACGCTCCAGCGGCAGCACCGCCTCCGAATGCCGCCCAGAAGATGTTACTCGCTTCACTCATCCTTAATGCCCCTAGCAATTTACCACACAGAGGCAAAGCTACACAACTCTTATTATCAGTTAAAACCTATGCCAAATTCGAGACACAGCTGTTGCAAGTTGTGTTTTCTTGCTTTATGCTTTATGTATGGTTGAGTCGCACAGTCCTCTTGCATTCCTAGGGCTTGCACTTAGTATATCTGGAATCCTAAGTTTAGGATATATATTGGTTGAACGACTCGTTAGCACCAAATTGTTTTCTGTATTTCTCAAATTAACCCCCAAATTTTTGACTTCCCAATTTAGGTATGAGCCTGCAATAACTTGGTTCAATGATCGCTCTAGTAGGAATTTGTATGATTGCTGGGATATCAGTCTGATCTATCTCTTTTTGCTTTCACTTATACTTATAGTGGTGGTAGGGTTTTGGGTATTCTTAGTATTAAGAATACTCGGAATCTATAATATTAGAACGATTTTGCTAATAATGTGGTTCGCCGTGCTTTTTGCTATTAATGTGGTGGCAGCGTCGAACCAACACGCCGTAGAAGTTAAGATTCAGCATAAGATAGCCACCGTAGAAAAAGTGAAGGAATATATGAAGGAAAACCAACTAAATACTCTTAAGCGAGTAGCTTATTATTTTCTACGTAATTGGGTAGAGACGCCCTTTACCACTCTGAAATTACTATTAATAATAGTAATGTTCATATTACTGCATTGGCCTGCGTGGTTGTTGAAAGGCGTTAAAATACTAAAAATAGACCTAAACGATAATAATACCCGCACATACTACTATATCGCTTATGGAGTCCCAGCTTCTGTAGCTGGTTTTCTGCTTGTGTTCTTTTTCAAGTGATACGCAATGAACCCCTTCTTAAAAGTTGCTCAAGCCTCCGGTAAAGCCTCAAGTTATCCTCAAACTTCACTGAACTTGGATACTGCAGTGTAGCCGTTCTGCTGGTGGTAACGACAGAAATAGGAATTTAAGAGTAGCTAGCAATTAAACGGGGAGTCCTGCTCGATGGCGTGCTATAATTTATAAAGATATTAAGGCACAAGGAGGTAGTCATGGCTAAGCAGAAGCTGGATAAAGAGACTCGGAGAGCTATATTAGAGGCTCGAAGTATGATAGAAGCGATTGCTAAAGCAGATATGAATGAGGCTGAAACACGTAA
>Ga0315533_1000343_pt1 | contig 41457 bp, 47 predicted proteins | sample SalMarSW160130MG_FD_203081 | JGI IMG/M metagenome (GOLD analysis project Ga0315533, IMG submission 203081) | Salt marsh sediment microbial communities from the Plum Island Ecosystem LTER, Massachusetts, United States - Salt Marsh Sediment SW1601-30 ...
AAGGAGAGGGGGAGATAATATAAAAGAGGGGCGTTAGCCCCTCTTAAACACCCTTTAACCCTTTAGTCTTTAATTTGGTGACCTATCCCCTGTATCCCCTTCCCCTTGATAAGGGGAAGGGGAATCAATTATATAAGGGAGGCTTCGCCTCCCTTTAACTCTCCTTAGAATACTTACCCCTTCATGAAGAAGGGGGTGAAGAAATAGGGGCTTCGCCCCTCTTACGTACCCCTTTCACATAACCAAGAAGTTATAGATGGCATATTCGGGGTAGGTTGAAGGGGCGTTAGCCCCTTCATAAAATGATTATTCCCCCTTCCCTTACAAGGGAAGGGGGTTGGGGGGATGGGTTGCCAAGGAGTCTAAATAAATTTTTGCTTAGCTTCTACACGGTTACGGCTTAAAAAGCATACCCCAAAGACTATCCCTGTGCTATAATTAAGCCAGCGCCGGGTATAGAAGTTGTTATGTTCACTCATCTTCATGTTCATACTGAGTATAGCTTGCTTGATGGCATGTGTCGCATCCCCCGACTGGTAGCACGAGCCAAAGAGATGGGGATGGATAGCCTGGCTATAACTGACCATGGTGTTATGTATGGTGCCATTGAGTTTTACCTGGCAGCCATAGAGGCAGGCATAAAGCCTATTATCGGCTGCGAGGTTTATCTCGCCCCAAACAGCCGCTTCAGCCGTGATGCCAGCGATAAAAATAAATACCACCTCATTCTACTAGCCAAAAACCAGACTGGGTACCGCAACTTAATCCAGCTTACCACCAAAGCCCACCTTGAGGGCTTCTACTACAAGCCAAGGGTAGATAAAGAACTCCTTGAGCAACATCATCAAGGTCTTATTGCCCTCTCTGCCTGTCCTAGTGGCGAGGTTCCTCGACTTGTTCTGGAAGGACGTTTTCAGGAGGCAAAACAGGCTGCCTTGTGGTATCAGCAAACGTTTGGTGATTTCTACCTGGAAATACAGCGACATCCCATTCCTGAGCTGGAGCAAATAAACCAGGTTCTCATTCCTATGGGTAGTGAGTTGGGTATTCCACTGGTAGCCACTAATGATGTCCACTATGTCAACCAGGAGGATGCCTCAGCCCACGACCTATTGCTATGTATCGGGACCAACTCTTCTATCTATGATGAGAAGAGGATGAAGATGGCAGGCAACTTCTTCTACCTCAGAAGCCCACAGGAGATGGCAGAGCTTTACCAGGACATTCCGCAGGCACTGGAGAACACCGAGCGCATTGCGGAAAAGTGTAACCTGAAGCTTGAGTTTGGTCGCCTTCACCTCCCTGAGATAGAGCTGCCCGAGGGGAAAACCGCTGACCAGTTTCTGGCTGACCTCTGTTACCGGGGTCTGCCTCAATACTACCCCCAGCCCACCCCGGAGATAAAGCAGCGACTTGACTATGAGTTGGAGGTAATAGAGAAGACCCAATTTGCCAACTACTTCCTTGTCGTTTGGGACATCATCTCCTTTGCCAAGAAGCACAACATCCTGTTTGGAGTTAGAGGTAGTGCCGCTGCCAGCATTGTCCTTCACTGTCTGGGTATCACTGGTGTTGACCCTATTGACCATAAGCTGGTCTTTGAGCGCTTTCTCAACCTGGAGCGCCAGGAGATGCCAGATATAGATTTAGATTTTGAGGACGAGCGCCGTGATGAGGTTATTGCCTATGTATCGCAGAAATACGGACAAGACCACGTGGCTCAGATTATCACCTTCGGCACACTGGGGGCTAGAGCTGCCCTCAGGGATGTGGGGCGGGCTTTAGGTATGGCCTATAGTGATGTTGACCGGGTGGCTAGGCTCGTCCCCTTTGCCCCGGGCATGACCCTAACCAGAGCCCTGGACGAGAACACTGAGCTAAGAAATATCTACAGCGAGGATGCTATAGTTCGCAATCTGATTGATTCAGCCAGGAAGGTAGAGGGCATTGCTCGCCATGCCAGCACCCATGCCGCCGGTGTCGTTATATCTAAAGAGCCCCTCACTAGGTATGTCCCGCTACAAAGGGTAAGCAAGGGTAATGGTCAGGAATCGGTTATGACCCACTTCACTATGGAAGATATTGCCCAGATTGGACTACTCAAGATGGACTTTCTGGGTCTGGCTAACCTTACTATCCTGGGCAGGGCAAAGGAGATTATTTACCACCACCGTGGCATTGATATTGACCTGGGCAATATCCCGATAGATGATGCCAAGACCTTTGACTTGCTGTCCTCGGGGGAAACTGCCGGCGTATTTCAGTTGGAGGGCGCTGGCATGCGCCGCTACATTAAGGAGCTCAAACCAACCACCTTCAGCGATATCGCCGCCATGATAGCCCTGTATCGCCCTGGACCTATGGAGCACATCCCCACCTTCATCAAAGCCAAGCACGGTATTGAGCCTATCCGCTATCCCCATCCTGCCCTGTCCAGCATCCTGGAAGAAACCTATGGGGTGATTGTATATCAAGAGCAGGTGCTGTTTCTTGTTCAGACCCTGGCTGGCTATAGCCTGGGGCAGGCTGACATCTTCCGCAAGGCAATGGGCAAGAAAATCCCCGAGGTTATGAAGAAAGAGAGGCGTAGCTTTATTAGTGGGGCTAAGAAAAATGGGTTCTCGGTCGAGGTAGCCGGTGAGGTCTTTGCCCTTATTGAGCCCTTCGCCGGCTACGCCTTTAATAAGGCTCACTCGGTTAGCTATGCCCTTATCGCCTATCAAACCGCCTATCTTAAGGCGAACTACCCAGCAGAATATATTACCGCTTTCCTGATTACCAATGCTGGCCAGTTGGAGAAGGTAGCCAGTGCCGTTGCCGAGTGCCGTCGCCTGGACATCCCGGTGCTACCGCCTGATATCAACCGTAGCCAAGCTAGCTTTTCTATAGAAGGGGATAGCCAGGGCAGTACCCCTGCCATCCGCTTTGGGCTAACCGTTATCAAGAATGTGGGACTCGGGGCTATAGAGCCTATCATTGCCGAGCGCAATAAGGGGGGCGAGTTTAAGTCTATTGAGGACCTGTGCCGACGTTGTGACCTGCGTGGTGTGAACAAGCGGGTGATGGAAAGCCTGATTAAGGTTGGAGCCCTGGATTGCCTGGGCAGCCGTGGCGCTTTACTCCAAAATATTGACCGTATCGTATCTCTGGCGCAACGGGAGCAGTATCTTCGGCAGACGGGACAATCTACCATGTTTGACCTGTGGGGCGAGGCGATGCCGGTGCCCTTGCCTAGCCTTGAGCTACCAGATGCTGATGTCTCGACCAAGGAGAAATTAGCCTGGGAGAAGGCACTGATAGGGGTATACCTCTCTGAGCACCCCTTTAGCTCGTTTGCGGCTAAGGTGGCTTCATCAAGTATCACCCTGTGCGGTCAAATTGATGCCGGGCTGGTAGGACAGAACGTGGTGGTTGCCGGGATGGTTGCCTCGGTTCGCTACCTATTTACCCGAGAACGAGCCCCCTTTGCCAGCGCCATTCTGGAAGACCTTGACGGCAGGATTGAGGTTATGGTCTGGCCCAGGGTCTATGCCAATACTAGAGACCTGTGGCAGGAAGGGAATATACTACTGGTTGAAGGCAAGGTTAGACTAAGGGATGACCGGGTTCAGCTAAACTGCGATATTGTACGCCGCTACCAGCCTGAAGCCGCCCCGGGTGAAGAGACGGCGGCGGTTAAACCTAGTGAGGTGCCGGTAGTGGCTGAAGAGGCACCGGTCAAAAGTCGCCGGCTGATAGTAACCATCACCCAGAGCGGTGATGAGGCTAGTGATATAGCCTATCTCCATAAGTTAATTGACACCCTTAAGGGCTTCCCCGGGCAGGATGAGGTAAACCTGAAGGTAATCAGTGAGGGAAAGGTTATTAAGCTCAAGCTGTCCGATATGTATGCCAATTATTGTCCTGAGCTTCATCAGCGGCTGGTAGAGCTGGTGGGGGAGGAGGGGATAGGGCTGGAGCCCAATGCCTGAATCAGTCATACTACCTGAACCTTTACCCTCTGTCCCCGAGTTACAATCGCTCGCTGTCATCTTAATTAGCCTTATCTTCCAATGTAACAAAGTTAAGAAGGAGATTATTTATTAACCTCACCCTCTTCAGGTTTTTATTTGGAAACCCTATCCCCTTTATCCCCTTCCCCTTGATAAGGGGAAGGGGAATTGGTTATATAAGGGAGGCTTCGCCTCCCTTTGACTCTCTTACTAGGTTAAGGTATCTCCTTCAAAGGGAAGAGATTATTTGGTAACCTATCCCCCTGACCCCCTTCCCTTAATTAAGGGAAGGGGGAGTGTAGGTAAGAGAGGGGCGAAGCCCCTCTCTAAAATCTCTTCCCCCTCTCCTTTGAAGGAGAGGGGGATTAAGGGGGTGAGGTTGATAAATAATCATAGAAAACCCTTACCCTTTAGTGCTAGAATAAGGGGAAAAGGGATTATTCTTTACACTCTAATGGGGAAATAAAATGCCTTCAACGAATCCAGCCGAAGGACATAGAAAAAGACTGAGGGAAAAGTTCATTAAATCGGGTCTGGCTGGCTTTCACGACTATGAAATTATTGAACTGCTCCTGACCTTGGGCTCACCCCGTAAGGACTGTAAACCGCAGGCCAAGGAAGCTATTAAAAGATTTAAAACCCTGAGGGGTGTCCTGGAAGCTACCCCCAAAGAGCTACAGCAGATTAGCGGAATCGGTCCTCATTCCGCCTTTGGTATCAAGCTGGCGCAGGAAGTAGCCAGGGAGTTTCTCAAAGAAAAGATTATTGATAAGCCCATTTATAAATCCTCTCAAGAGATTTTTGATTATCTCTATCACTCAATGCGAGACCTCAAGCAGGAAATATTCAAGGTTATTTATCTAAATAGCCAAAACCAGATTATTGAAATAGTCGACCTCTTTGAGGGCACGGTAACTAGTAGCTCTGTCTCACCTCGCCGGGTTATAGAGAGTGCCATTAAACATAATGCTGTCTCCCTGATTTTTGTCCATAACCACCCTTCAGGCAACCCTGAGCCCAGTGAGAGTGATAAGGAGATAACCAGAAATTTAGTCTATGCCGGATGTGTTACCCAGATTAAGGTCTTAGACCATATCATAATCGGCGAGAATAGATACTTTAGCTTCGCTGGTGAAGGACTAATTGATGAATACGAACTGGACTTCTTAAACTTGAAGATTAAGAGGGACCTCCGAGGGTAAACGAAGACTGTATAGAGCCAAGTTATCTCCCCCCAAGCTTTATTAGCCCCGATAGCCGCCCGCAATGTTGAACAAATGTACTAGAACATTGTTCCTTGACATGTGCTAATAGCATGCTATAATGGACTTTAGTGGACTATAAGGGATAAAAAAGGTCAATTACTCCAAATATTCCCCAGAGCATAATGGGAATTGAGGAAAGGAAGGCAATATGACCCAGCTTATGACCCTCCAGGAAATGGCTGATTATTTGCGGGTCACCGAGAAGACTATATACCGACTATTGAGGCGAGGCAAAATCCCGGCAACCAAAGTGGGCAATCAGTGGAGGTTCGACAAGACCCTGGTTGATGAATGGCTACAACGAAACTCAGTCGGGACAAAGGCAAATATCCTAGTCATTGATGACGAAGAGACAATTCGGTCACTGTTTAAGGAGACCCTGGAAGAGCTCGGCCACAATGTGATAGCTGTTGAGACTGGTTTTGAAGGATTAGAACTGGTGAAGCAGCAGGATTTTGACCTGGTTTTCCTTGACCTTAAGATGCCGGGAATGGTTGGTGACGAACTCTTTGGTCGGATAAAAGCCATCAAGCCCAGATTACCGGTAACCATCATCACTGGCTATCCTGATAGTGGCATGATGAGGCGAGCTTTAGCTCAGGGTCCTTTCGGGGTTATGAATAAACCCTTCGGAGAGTCAGACATTATAACCGCTGTGGCTAATTTTCTGCATATCACTCAGAGGGAGAGATGAACTGTCAAAAAGGGGGGGTTGGATTATGTTATCCGATGAAGCTAAGACGAAAGAGCAACTCATAAGCGAATTAGTAGTGTTGCGCCAACGGGTTACTGAATTGGAAACATTAGAAACCGAGTGCAAGCAGACGGAGGAGGCACTGAGGAAGAGTGAGGGGAAATATCGCAACCTGGCTGAGAGGGCAAATGACGGTATTGCCATTATTCAGGACACACTATTAGTATATGTCAATCTGCGTTTGGCAAAAATGAGCGGCTACACTGTTGAGGAGTTAACTGGCACTCCTTTTACGGATCGTATCCGTCCCGACAATCTTCCCAACGTGGTTGACAGCTACAAGCGGCGTATGGCAGGTGAAGATGTTGCGCCGATATATGAGTTAGTAGTCAGCCGCAAGGACGGCAGTGATGTGTATGTTGAGGTCAACGCGAGTATGACCACACATAAGGGAAAACCCGCTGACCTCGCGATCATCCGCGACATCACCGCGCGCAAGCAGGCGGAAGAGGCGCTGCGGGAGTCGGAGGAGAGATATAGCGCCCTGTTGAATCTGGGTGGCAAGGTTGGGGAGGCTATTATTATGTTGCAAGATACTGGGCAGGGAGACGCCATCCAAACCTTTGTTACTAATGAGTGGCCCCATATCACCGGCTACTCTAAGAAGGAACTGCTCGGTATGTCGTTTTTCGACCTCCTCCACCCCAAATACCGCCAGGCTTCTCTCAAAAGACATAAAAGAAAGATGAGTGGTGAAATTATCCCCGGACTTTTTGAGATGTCCGTTATCAGAAAGGATGGCACTGAGGTTCCCATTGAGGTTACCAGTGCCTACACCACATACCAGGGGCAACGTGCCAATGTTGTTTTTATCAGGGACATCACCGAGCGCAAGCAGGCTGAGGAGAGGGAGAAGGAGCTGCAGCAACAGCTTTATCTCTCCAGCCGGCTAGCCTCTATTGGCGAGCTGGCCGCCGGTGTTGCCCACGAGATAAGCAACCCTCTTACCGGGATACTGGGATTTTCTCAGCGCCTGATGAGAAAAAGCACTGATGAGGAAGTCAGCCGGGATTTAGAAATAATCCATAACGAAGCTCAACGGGTGGCTAAGGTGGTCGGGAATCTGCTGACCTTTGCCCGCCGCCACGAGCCAAGGAAAGAATACTCAGACATAAATGATGTTTTGCAAAAGGCTCTGGAAATAAGGGCTTACGAACTGGAAACAAGCAATATTGAGGTTGCTTTAGACCTCGCCCCTAGCCTCCCCAAGACAATGGCTGACTTTCATCAAATTCAAGAGGTTTTTTTGAATATCATCTTGAATGCTGAGCAGGCTATGAGTGAGGCAAACGCTGGGGGAAAGCTTAGCGTCAAGACTCAGCCGACGAGGGACTATATCAGAATTTCGTTTGCTGATGATGGCCCCGGGATTCCAGCCGAACAGCTTGATAAAATCTTTGACCCCTTCTTCACCACCAGAGGGGAAAAGGGTGGCACCGGCTTGGGGCTTAGCCTCTGTCACGGTATTGTCGCCGAGCATGCTGGCAGGATATATGCCAAAAGCAAACCGGGGAAAGGCGCTACCTTCTTTGTTGAATTGCCGTTGTCCCCGGTTGGTGCTAGTTTTGCCGACATATATTGACAAATGTCTCATAGTATGTTATAAGGATGACAATTGGCATATCAGGCAATATGGATATATGCCAGAATATTGTTGCCTGATAAGTAGGGCTCTAGGCAGTGTAAATTAGAGCCGTTACTGATAGGAGGAGATGGGAAATGCGTTCAGGGGCATTACAAGGACAGCTGAAGCCAGTACAGCAAAAGTTTATTCGGTCGGGTCTTGAGGGCCTTAATGACCAAGAATGCGTTGAATTACTCCTGGGCCTATGTTTGCCCCACCGGCAGTGTAGACAGAAGGCAGAAGAGTGTATTGAACATTTTGGCAACCTCAGGAGATTCGTGTCAGCTTCCGCCGAGGAACTACAGCAAGCTGGGATTTCTCCCCCTTGTCTCTTTTGTGTCAAGCTTCTGCGCGAATTACCCGTAGCGGTTCTCAAACAGAAGATTATTGTGAAGTCGGTTTATAAATCGTCTAAAGAGGTCTTTGACTATCTCTACTACTCAATGCGAGACCTCAAGAAGGAGGTATTCAAGGTTATCTATTTAAATAGGCGAAGCCAGATTATTGATACCATTGACCTCTTTGAAGGCACACTGGAGGATATCCCCATCCGTCCCCGTGAGATTGTAGAGAGTGCTATTAAATATAGTGCCGCCGCCCAGATTTTTGTCCACAATCATCCTTCAGGCGACCCCACCCCCAGCAAGAGTGATAAGCAGCTCACCAGAGACTTGGTCTTTGTCGGGCATATTCTGCAGATTAAGGTATTAGACCATATCATCATCGGTGAGAATAGATACTTCAGCTTCGCTGACCAGGGAATAATTGAGAAATATGAAGATAATTTCCTGAACCTGAGAATAAGAGGCGTATTTGATAGTAAGCCGCTTTTCAAAAGTTAGGTGAAAGTTTCCACCCACTTTATCCGGTGCCAGCTGGGGCTTCCAGCCGAAGCAGGCACCTTTTTAGTTCCACTCCGCCGCTGAAGCCGCCGAGCTTGCCATCAATGGTTAATACCCGGTGGCAGGGGATAATAATAGGTAGCGGGTTTCTGGCTAGAGCCTGTCCTACCGGCCGCGCTGCCTCCGGTTGCTTAATTTGCTCAGCCACCCAGGTGTAGCTTCTGGTCTCGCCATAAGGGATAAGCCTGGTTATCTCCCATACCTTACGCTGAAAGGGGGTAGCTGGTGACAGGTCAAGCTCATCAGGGAAGGCTATCTTGCCCCCGCTGAAATAAGTCTTAACGCGTTTCATTAAGCCATCAAACAGATTATGCGACCAGACGGCATTATTTACCCCATCACCTAATAGCCGGCGGGCTTCCTGGGCTGAAGGCTGGGGTAGGGTAGTTCGTACTAGCCCTCTGGCTGAACCCAATATTCCCACCCAACCCATATTGGTATTAAAGATGATGTATTTTAGCTCTCCTGTCATTTACTATCTTGGGAATAAACCACGCTTATTGTCTAGCCTAACTCAGGTTCAATGAGCCCGTAGTTACCGTCTTTTCGGCGATATAGCAGGTTAAGTCCTTTACTATCGGCATTAAAGAAGAGGAAGAAATCGTGACCTAAAAGCTCCATCTGGTCTATGGCTTCGGCCACCGACATCGGCTTTACCGTAAATTGCTTAACCTTAACCACCTTCCTACGCGATGGTTTCTCCGCTTCCTCACTGAGTTCACCTCGGGCAAGTGAGCCACCCCTTCTTTTGTCATGCCGCTTTCCCTTGTAGTGCTCTACTTGCCGAGTTATAACTGCGGCTACCTTATCAATAGCGGTGAACAGGTCTGCCCCCCTCCCCTGGCTACGAAGCAAGGTGCCGTTACTGTCTACGGTTACCTGCACCACAAAGTGCTGCTGAGGAGATTTTGTTTTTTCTTCGGATATTTCTACCTTGGTTTCTATAATATTAGGCAGGTGGCGGCTAAGCTTGCCCAGCTTGCGTTCAATGTAGCGGCGCACCGCTGGTGATAGCTCTATATTTTTACCAGTTATTTGTAGCTCCATCGGTTATGCTCCTGATAGTAATTCTTTTAAATCTCTCTAGCCAGCACTAATCCCCACACCGAAGTAGCCCCGGCGGCTTTTAGCGCGGCCGCACCGGCATCAAGGGTAGCCCCGGAAGTGGCGACATCATCTATAAGCAATACCTGCTTATCCTGTAGCCGGTGGTCACGACAGACAAAAGCCCCGGCTACATTGTGCCTCCGTTCTTCCACAGTTGAACTTCTGGCCTGGGGAGGTGCGTGACGCTGTCGGATGAGGCAGTCATCCACTACCGGTAGGTTGGTGAGCTTGCCTAGCTCCTTAGCCAGCAGGCTGGATTGATTATAGCCACGCTCCCTTAATCGTTTCTGGTGTAGTGGCACCGGCACCAGGACCTCGCCCGGTATAGGGTTAGTAGCCAGATAATCGTTTAGCAATTTAGCTAGGGGCTCAGCCAGGGCTCTGAGGTTTCTATATTTTAGTTGATGAATAGCCTGGCGCATTACCCCATCAAACCGAAATGGGGAGCGGATACCGTCTATCTCTGCCTGCCAGCTAACACAGGTGGGGCAAAGTGTGCCGCTGGGCCGGGGTTTACCACACCTGGGGCAGAGTGGGGGCATAACTCGAGGTAGCGACCGGCGGCAAGAAGGGCAAATAAACTCGCCTTCCTTGCCACAGCCGACACACCATCGCGGAAACAGAAAATCAACTATTCTCCCCTTGAGTTTAGCTACTTGAGGGAGCACAGTCACCACCTGTGGTCTAAAGTTCAGGATTGCTACTTACTATTTTAGCGGGAGCGGGTACTGTGGAGCGTCCCGCTCATAATGGGTTCATCAATATAGACATCGCCATTCCTGATTTTCAGGTTGAATCCACAATCAGGATTGGTGCAAACCCAGGCTTTGTAATGAATGGCTGCCCCTTGGCTACCAAAATCAGATAAGGGCACCAGGTCTCCAGTCTTGCACTTCTGGCATTTGGGGAAATTAAATTGTTCCATTGAGGTCCACCTCCCAACCGAAATTGAATTTTTTTATAGTATACACTAGTCAGTAGCTGTTGACAAGGGCTTCTTTAGTTCAACTAAGCTAATTCGGCTGTAAATAGCACCTTCCCTGGTTAGCTGGCTCCTCATTAGGCTAATGGCATCTACCTCAATGGTGCAAGCTGCCTCAAATTTGGCGTTAGCTATAAGCTGCCCAAATCTTTGCCGCTCATCTAGTGATGCCTGGTCACGAAGGCGAGCCAGGGTCAAGTGGGGGGTAAACGCTCGTGTCTCAGGGGCAAAGCCCAGGGGAGTCAAAGTAGTCTCAATACGCTTTTGAAGCTGGCTGAGTTTATCTACATCTCCGCTTATCCCCACCCAGGCTACCTGAACCCGCCTCAAATTGGGGAAAACCCCCAATTCTTTAACCTCCAGGTGGAGGGGCGATATTCCCTGGACAGCCTCCTCTATCGCCCTGGTTATTTCCCTCGTCCTATCGGCAGCAATATTGCCCAGGAACTTTAGCGTCAGGTGAATACTATTGGGGTTGACCCATTTCACCCAGGGCTGCTTATCCGATTTCAGCTGAGCCTCAAGCTGGATAAGCTCCAACTTTAACTCATCAGGTAGCTCAATAGCAATAAAAGAGCGAATCGGCTCCATAGCTTAAGCCTTCCCTTTAATATTCAGCAGCCTCTGGGCATTACCCGATAGAATCAGGCTCTTGGTTTCTTCGGGCAGGTCCAGGGAGCTAATCTCCTTCAGCAACCGACCCTGCCCCAGCAGGGGATAATCACTGCCGAACAGAATCTTGTCACCACCGACCAGCTGAATAACCTGATTATATACTTGAGGGCTATATAACAACGGTGAAGCGGCAGTATCAAAAAAGACGTGGCTCATCGCCCTTTTCACTTCGGGCATTAAAGCATAGAAGGGCAAGCCCCCGCCCCAATGGGCACAGATTATGGTTAAATCGGGGAAGCTGGTAATAAAAGGGTAGAGTATATCCGGAGTAATACTCCCCTTGCCCGGATACTGGTGACCTACCGGCTCAGAGGCATGGGTGAGCAGAATTAGCTTGTGCTTCCGTACTACCTCAATGAAGGGCTCCATCACCTCTTTATCATTGAGGTCAAGTAATTGTACATCCGGTCTTAGCTCACCAATCCCCCTTATCCCTCCTTTGACGCAGCGCTCCACTTCAGCTATGGCGGCGCTAGTTGAGTATGGCTGGATAGCACCGAAGCCTATCAAGCGGTTGGGATAACGGGCTATTGACTCCAGGATGTAGTCGTTGGTTTCAACACACAGCTCGTGGGTAGCCCAGCCAATGTTGAGAATGACTGAAATATCAACCCCATTTTTATCCATGCTGGCAATGAGTTCATCGGCAGTAGCCAGCTTGGCTTCTTTATTGGAATAAAGAATGGCAAAACAGGGGTCACTATCAATATACTTACTGCGGTTTTTCTTTATCCGGGGCGAAAATACGTGGGTGTGAAAGTCAACAATCATCGTTGCATTATAGCAGAAGCCTTAGAGTGACCGCAATGCAGGGTCACTCGGCGGGTGGCTGTTCTGGTTTTTCCTCAGCTACCTCTTCAGCCCCGGCTTCAGCTACTACCTCAGCTACTACCTCTTCCTCCTCCACCACCACCACTTCACTGACTTTAACTATTAACTGGGAGGGGCCGGTAAGGAGTGTAATATCGGGGCTAAGGGCGATGTCACTAACATAGATTGCCTGCTCTAACTCCTTCAGGCGGCTTAAGTCAACTTCTATCTGAGGTGGTAGCTTATCCGGCAGGCACTCAACGCTGATACTGGTGAGAGCATGGGTTAGCATACGTCCCTTTAACTGCATGGCTGGAGCTTCACCAATCAGGACGAGGGGAACATCTGCCTTTATCTTTTCCGTCTTCCGTACTTGGTAGAAGTCAACATGGAGCAGTTGTCTGTTTATTTCATCCCTTTGAATTTCACGGATGAATATGCTCCTCGGTTGCTTGTCCCCGTCAATCTCCAGGGCAATAAGTCTGGTTGTCCCTGCCTGAGCTATAATTCGCTGAAGCTTAGCCGTATCACATTGTAGTGCTAGCGACTTAATATTGTGTCCGAAGATATGGGTCGGGGTAATCCCCTGACGGCGTAAAAACCTGGTCTTCTTGCCCAATACCTCTCTTTTAGTAGCTTGTAGTGTTAGTCCATTCATTGACCCTCTCCCACTACTTATTTAACCAGAGACGGAGGTAAAAATCAATTCGGTCCTAAGGTGGTAATGAAGTTGTTTATGGGGGGAGTTTAAGGGGGGCGAAGCCCCTCTTTCTAATATCCTTCTCCCCTTTCCAAGAAGTGGATGCTAAAGGAGAGTCAAAGAGAGGCGAAGCCTCTCTTATATAACTATTTCCCCTTCCCCTTATCAAGGGGAAGGGGATAAAGGGGATAGGGTTTCCAAATAAAAACCTAAAGGGGGTGAGGTTAGTAAACAATCTCATAAAATCTCTATAGACTTGAGTCTACAACCGTTGTATAATTAAACAACCACAGGGGGTATTAATGGCGCTATCTGAATTGGGTAGTTCATCTAAAGCAACCTCGGCAGATAATACTGGAGCCGAGGTTGTTTCATCATTATCGGTGAAGGAAATGAAGGCGGTAGCCAAAAGGCTGCGCCGTCACATTATTACGATGACGGGCAGGGCAGGTAGTGGTCACCCCGGTGGCTCTCTATCAGCGGTAGAGATTGTTACCGCCCTTTATTTCAAGGTGCTCAGGCATAAACCTCAAGACCCCCGGTGGGGGGACAGGGATAGGTTCATCCTGAGCAAGGGGCATGCCGCCCCCGTGCTTTATGCTGCTCTAGCCGAGTGTGGTTATTTCCCGGTAGACGAGCTAGCCACTCTCAGACAGCTGGACAGTCGTCTTCAGGGTCACACCGACCGGGTGGCTACCCCCGGGGTGGAGATGTCAGCCGGCGCCCTGGGGCAGGGGCTATCCTTTGCCATTGGCGTTGCCCTGGCTGGTCGCCTCAACTCACAGGACTACCGGGTATATGTCCTGCTCGGTGATGGTGAGTGTGACGAAGGACAGATATGGGAGGCGGCTATGGCGGCTGCCCACTTTAAGCTGGATAACCTGGTGGCTATTGTGGATAACAATGGACAGCAGATTGATGGCTGGAACCGTGATGTAATGAACCTCGACCCGTTTAATAAGAAATGGCAGGCTTTTGGCTGGCACGTCATTGAGGTTGATGGTCACGACCTTGCCCGGCTGATTACAGCCTTTGACCGGGCGAAGCTGGTTAAAGGCAAACCGACTGTCATCATTGCCCATACTATTAAGGGCAAGGGAGTCAGCTTTATGGAGAATAACCCCGATTTTCACGGCAAAGCCCCTGATGCTGAGGAAGTAGAGATAGCACTAAAGGAGCTGGAGTAGAAATGCCCGAGGTAGTTTCTCTCAGGGAAGCCTATGGCAAGACCCTGGTTGAGTTAGGCCGGGAGAACCCGGATATTGTGGTCCTGGATGCTGACCTGTCCCCGTCAACTATGACCCATTTCTTCGCCAGGGAGTTTCCCGACCGTTTCTTTGACTGCGGTGTCGCCGAGCAGAATATGGTGACTATTGCTGCTGGACTGGCCGCCTCGGGTAAGATACCCTTCGCCAGCACCTTTGCCGTTTTCGTCCCCGGTCGTAGCTTTGACCAGATTCGGATGTCTATTGCTTATTCCCGACTCAATGTTAAGCTGGTGGTCACTCATGGCGGCATCAGTGTCGGTGAGGATGGCGCCTCACACCATTCCGTGGAAGACCTGGCTCTGATTGGTTCCCTGCCCGGCTTTACTGTTATCGTTCCTGCCGATGCCATTGAGACTGCCCAGGCGGTAAGGGTGGCGGCTGCCAGCAACGGACCTTTCTACATCAGGTTGTGCCGACCTAAGCTACCGCTGGTCTATAATCAGGACTACCGCTTTGAATTAGGCAAGGCAGTAACTATGAGGCAGGGCAAAGACGCCACTATTATCGCTATTGGCGTTATGCTATCAGCCGCCCTTGAAGCCGCTGATAACCTGAGGCGGCAGGGCATAGACTGCCGGGTATTGAATATGCCTACCCTCAAGCCTGTTGATGAAGCCGCCATTGTTAAGGCGGCTGATGACACCGGGGCTATTGTTACCGCTGAAGACCACCTGGAGCATGGGGGGCTGGGCAGTATTATCTCCCAGGTAGTAGCCAGGCGCCACCCGGTGCCAATGGAGTTTGTCGCTGTTAAAGACACCTATGCCAAGTCAGGCAAAGCCACCGAGCTTCTCCAGCGCTACGGCCTAACCGCTAAAGACATCGAGCAAGCTGTTCGTGAGGTAATAAAGAGGAAGCGGGGATAGATTGGTGCCGGGGGTGGGGCTCGAACCCACAGGGACTGCTATCAGGGAATGCCGTAACTTCCCGTTACCGGGCCCATAAAGATTGGCAGGCGTGGTGGATAGAAGGTGAATACCGCGTATATAACACCCAGGGAGATTAAACCGGCTAGGGCTGCCCGGTGAAGGCTCGGTGACAATCGCTCTCTTATTAGTATGTTGTAACTGGCAAGCTGTCCCAGGGCAACAGCCCCCACAAAAATTGCAATGTCAGCTATTAGGTTTTCGCTACCGGTAATAGTGGTATACGCGTAGAAAAGCGCCATAATAGCCGCCGGCATTACATAAAGACCGGCGGTTTTCCCAATGATAAAGTTCTTGGCAGATTCCCTTATGAATTTGTACTCAACGGCGGCATAGAATAGGGCTGGCCAATAGGTCATTTTGAGATGCTCAAACACGCTCTCATTCACGGCGGCAAAGACAGCAATAGGTCTCAACTCGCCGGACCACTCAAAAGCAAAGTGCATCAGCGCCCCCAGACAGGCTATAACAGCGATGCCAATTAGCTCCCACTTCCGAATCGGCCTTTTCATAGTCTTAATTTCCAAGCTAATTCTGTTGTGCCGGCAATATAACAGTCTATTATCCCTTTGTCAAGATCACAAAATATAGGCTGACCACTCTTCTCCATAAAAATTATAAGTAGAAATGATTAGCAATCCACTAGGCGATAAGAAATATAAGGGGAATAATATAAAGCTACTGCCGGGGGTGGGACTCGAACCCACAAGGACAAAGTCCGGCGGATTTTAAGTCCGCTGCGTCTGCCTATTCCGCCACCCCGGCTCAAAGCTAAATTCTATAAAGTTGGCGACAATTTGGCGACAGAATTTTTATTTACCCCCGCGGGCAGCACTTCGTCCAGTAGCGCCATGGCCTTCTCCTGCATACCGCTTAAAACATGGGCATAAGTTTGCAGAGTGAAAGCTACCGATGCGTGTCCTAGAGCCTCGCTAATCACCTTAGCAGGAGCACCACGCATAAGCATTAAAGTGGCAAAGGTGTGTCTCAAATCGTGGAACCTCACGCCTTCAAGTCCGGCCTTTTTGGCTATTATAGCAAAGTCATGGCTTAACATGCTAGGGTCGCAGGGCTTACCCGGCAAGCCAAAAACGAAGCTATCTAGAGGCAAGGGCTTCCCTGCTAATTGCCAGTACAGAGTTTCACGCTCTGCCTGGTAATCCTTAAGGAATAAGGCTAGTTTAGGCGTCAAACTCACCCGGCGCTTGGAGTGCTGCGTTTTAGGCGGGTTCACTATGCATATTCCCCTGCGTTTGTATAGGACCTGATTAACCGAGAGAGAAAGCAAATCCAGGTCGAGGTCACGCCAACGAAGGCCGCATAATTCACTTTGCCTAAGCCCGGTAGAAATCGCAGTATAGTAAACGGGATAGTAGTAACTACCGCTTGCCGCCTCTAGGAAAATCTGGACTTCCCATTCCGTTAAAGTTCTCATGGGCTTAGGTTTCCAGCTCGGAGCATCTACAAGTTCGCAGGGATTACGGCCTAAATAACCTTGCCTGACGGCGTACTTCAGGGCTTGCGACAATAGCCGGTGATGTTTAGCTACCGTCCGGGCTGATAACCTCTCGCAAGCCTTGCCGTAATAGCTCTGAATTGCCTGCGGGTGAAGGTGCTTTAGCTGGACATGGCCCAGGGTTGGTATGAGATGGTGCTCTACAATGCTCTGATAGCCGTCCTGTGTCCGCAATTGGCAGTTAGTCTTACAATAGCCTTCAAGCCAATTGCGGAGGTGTTCTGCCAGGGTAAGGCGGCCCGGTGGGGTGTAAACACCCTTCTCCAGGCCGACGATTAGCTCGTGAAGTCGACGTTGTGCGTCCTTCTTGCCGCCCTTGACCGTCTCGTAGACCCGACGCCGCTTGCCGTCAGACCCGGTGCCAGTGTCGAGGGTGATCTGCCAGGAGTGCTCCCCCTTTTTGCGAATATGTCCTCTCATTGCTGTCTCCTTTCTTAGTTTATTTCGTAGCCCTGAATTACACCGGGCAAAGATGGCAGTGTCCAGGGAAAGCACGCATTAGCTCAATGCCATCCAGGGCGGAGTCTATTTTATCAGCGATGTCCTTTAACTTCTTTTGCTTCTCCCCTTCTTTTAGTTGTGCAGTAGCAGACTCAAGCTCACTCCATTGAGGTTGTTGTTCAGCTTCTTTCAGTATGCCATCCAGGTATTCATGTAACGCCTGTCTACTGGCGCTGTCTGCCGTTCGGGCAACTACCTCCCCTGCTGGGTTTATTAGGTCTCGCCCTCTACCTTCTAGCTCCTCTTTGTTGGCACCGCTCGTTAGAAGGAGAATGTTGCCAAAGCCCCACTTTCGGACTGAATCCATGTATTCCGGGTCAATCTTTTGCCATCGCTCAGACTCTACCTTCTCGTTGACCCATAGAAGGAACTGCCAGCTCAGGGTTTCATAATCAGCCACTTCTTTTCGCCAGCTATCCCAGTGAACCCACAAATCCGAATCCTTGGTATGCTCCCTGAGTGCTTGTATTAGCTGTTTGTCCTTTGGTAGTAGATTGTACATTCGCCACCATTCGTGGACTGTGTATTTAGCTGAGCCTGGGTGGCCGGGCAATCCTAATCTTCCTGCTGAAGATATTGGCACCGGTAAGCGTACGAAAAACCCCGTGGTGGGGTAACCACTTTCAGAACCCTCAGAAGGCGAAGCGTCCAAGCGCGGTCTCAAGGTTGAGGTAAACTGAGCCAGTTCTTGGAAGTGGCTACGCAGCTCCTCTATTAATACCTGTTTTCTAACCTCGTCAACAAGGACATCAGCTTGCCGTTCTTTGAGATAAACCCTAACTGTCTGACGATTGCATTTAATGGCTCGAGCTATAGCTGAAATTGACTTACCCTGACGTCGCAAGCGCATCATATCACTAATCTGCTGGTCAGTAATCCGTGGCCGTGGCTTTCCCGGACTTTTCTTTCCTGTCATATATAACCTCCTATTTAATTAGTATCCTAAAAACTTTTTGGACTTGTGGTTTTAGCCATATTTGCAATTTAGTTAGTCGCCATTGTTTACCATATTAGGTTCAATTTCAGCCAGTTATCACCAATTGACACTACATATAACCTATTATATACTATCATCAGGGGGTGTGTCAATGCCGACGAAATCAGACAGATCTGTAATCCGTTTTGGTAATGGCGGGTTGGTAATCACAATACCCAAAGCATGGGCGACCTTTTATGAGGTTCAGGCAGGGGATAAACTCACAGTCATTACTAACGATGACATCCGGATATTAGCACCTGAATCGCTAGCAAAGGGTGATGAAAGGGAGGTTAAAGCACCCCAAGCTAAGAGGGAAGGAAGTGACAGTGGAAAATAGCAATGAGGCATTAGTCCTGACCCCAAATGAGGTGCGTCAGCTCCTGAAGTGCTCGAGAGGAGTGCTGTACACTGCTTTGCGCACAGGCACTATACCCTCAATCCGTTTATCTGCTCGTAAGATTATAATCCCCAGATACACTTTCCTGAAGTGGCTCAATGAAGGCGGAGGCAACAACTTGCATCCGCAAAAATGAAAAAGCCCGGGCTTGGCAGGCTTGGGCTTTCCCAAAGTAGAGGAGCTGATATGGGGCTGAATCCTTTAGACAATGATACCCCACACTCTGATAATAGTCAAACACGAGCAAAATTCGACTGGCCCAAACTCCGCAAGGCTCTCGAGTTCTACGAACGGGAGAGGCTGTGCTATCTGCCAGCAGGCTGGGGGCGGAAAAATCCTAGCTTGGATGAATGGGAAGAGTTCGAAACTCGTCTCCCTACCATGCAGGAAAAAGCCTCTTGGTTTCACGAGGGCAAGGTCACCAGTATTGGTGTGGTCTGCGGCGGCGTCAGCGGCGGGCTAGTTATTTTAGCCTTCAATGATCCTAGTGGCGCCGTTGAGTTCTTCGGTGAGAAACCGTGGAATAGGCTCCTGGCTTCGACTTTCGTTACCAAGACGGTCCGTGGTCATCACGTTTGGCTACGGTCAGATACACCGATGAAAAGCGGCTTTGTCAAAAAGGGCAAGAATCAAACATGGCTGGAAATCCGCTCCGATGGTAATTTCACCGTGGCGCCGCCGTCTCTGCACCCTCATGGTGTGCTCTATGAGGCAATAGGTGTCAACAGTATCGTCAAGCTTGTCAAGCCTAACGACCTAGCCAGTTTTATAGACAAGCGTTTGGCTCAGATGGGCTTAAAGGTACGAGGAAGCGAGGAAGCCCCCAAGGAGAGAGCTAAACCGGCCGCCAGGGAAAGACCAGAGCGGTCAGATGAATTTAACACCTTAGCCATTGAGAAGCTACTGGAGCACTGTGCTTTCATTCAATATTGCCGAGACAATGCTACCACCTTATCCGAACCCTGGTGGTGGAGCATGGGGCATATCCTAGCCGTTTTCGGTAATCCGGGGAGGGAGAAAATACATGAGTTATCAAAACCCTACCCCAGATACACTGAAAGAGAAACCAATCAGAAAATTGAAGAGGCCAAAAAGGTAGCTGACAAAGAAATTGGTCCCCATACATGTATTTTCATAGAACAGGAACTGGGATTTGACTGCCCAAAGGATTGTCTAGCCAAAAAGTTAGGCCTGAAATCCCCGGCTGGCCTAGCGACCAAACTGGCAGCCACTAAGGTGTTTCACCTCACCGACGTAGGTAATGCAGAGAGGTTGGTTAGGCGGCATGGCGAGAATATCCGCTACAGCGAAGAGCGCAAAAGATGGCTCATCTGGAATGGCAAGGTATGGGAGTGGGACTACGGGGTAAAGATCATAGCACTCGCTAAGGAAACCGCCAGAAACATTTTGCGCGAAGCCGCTGACGAGAAAGACGATGACCAGCGCAAGGAGTTGATTAAGCACGCGGTGCGAAGTGAGAGTGAAGCTAGGCTAACCGCGATGGTAAATCTTGCCCAGTCCGAGCCGGGGATACCAGTGCGGGGCGAAGAGCTTAACTCTAACCCCTGGCTTTTTAATTGTCTCAACGGCACAATAGACTTAAGAACCGGGAAACTACTACCACACACCCGCGATGACCTAATAACTATCATGTCGCCGGTCAACTATAACCTCAGCGCTCCTTGCAAGTTATGGCAGAAATTTTTGGATAGAGTAACCGGCGGGAGTATGGACCTGGCTCAGTACTTGCAAAGGGCGGTTGGCTACAGCCTTACTGGCGACATGCGAGCCCAGGTGCTGTTTTTTCTTTACGGCCTAGGCAATAACGGCAAGTCCACATTCATTGCTACCATTCGTAAGGTAATGGCTGGGTATGGCGCCACAGCACCGGTTGACATGTTTCTCGCCAAAGACAAAACGGCTAGAGGGCCTAAGGAGGACCTGGCCAATCTGCAGGGGAAACGCTTTGTCGCGGCTAGTGAGGTCGAGGTTGGTAGACGGTTGGCGGTTGTGGTCATTAAGGAAATGACAGGGGGTGAGGCCATTAGGGCGGACCGAAAGTACGAGCATGAAGTCGAATTTCAGCCTACCCATAAACTTTGGGTAAGCGGGAATCATAAGCCAGCGATAGTTGATACCAGCCTCGCTATCTGGCGACGGATAAAATTGATTCCCTTTACAGTAACCATACCCGATAATGAGATAGACCAAGATTTACCAGTAAAACTGGAAGCCAAGCTATCTGGCATATTGGATTGGGCTGTTGAGGGTTGCCTAGCATGGCAGCGGGTGGGATTAAAAGAACCGCAGGAAGTAACGGTAGCTACCTTGGCCTATCGTCAGGAAGAGGATATCCTAGCCGAGTATATTCAAGATTGTTGTGTCTTAAAGGTGACGGCAACAGTGGCGAAAGCTGCCCTGTACAAAAACTATAAGCAATGGTGTGAGAATACCGGATGCCAGCCCGTTTCCCAAAAGACCTTACGAACACGATTAATGGAAAGGGGCATCACCGAGGGGCACAGCAAGAGCACTCGCTACTGGCGAGGCATCTGCTTATTGGCAGGTCTGGAAGGGGCAATTGAAGAAAAGGGGGGACAGGGGGGACAGGAGATGACCTTTTTCCCTGAAAGTCCTATACGCGGGGAAATACAAGGAAAAGTTCCGGGAAAATCCGTCGGTGCTGTCCCCCCCGTCCCCCCTGAGGGCCATGATTTACCTCCCGTTTACCCTATCGCGCCTTGTCCTACCTGTGGGTGTCCTGATTATTGGCTGAGTGATGATAATCGGTGGCTCTGCGCGCGATGTCATCCTAAGCCACGACAAGAAATCGACACGGAGGTTTAGAGACTAGGACTTGGATAAAATAACGGAGGTAGTTTTGAGATGGCTGGACTAAATAAGTTGCTGCTTATAGGTAATTTAGGAAACGACCCTGAGATGCGCTTCACCCCTGAGGGGAAGGCGGTGACTAACTTTTCCTTAGCGGTGACTGATGGTAAGGCTGATACTATTTGGTTCCGTGTGGTGACCTGGGAGGGCTTGGCTGAGAAGGTTAATGAGTATCTGACCAAGGGGCGCCAGGTTTATATAGAAGGGCGATTGCGTCCTCGGGAGTGGGAGAGCCAGGATGGAAAGAAACATACGAGTCTAGATGTGGTTGCTAGTAAAGTAATCTTTCTTGGTGCTAAGTCACAGGGAAAGCCGGAAGACGCTGCTGGAGAAGGGGATAATATTACATGATGTTATATTATCCCCTAAGCTCTCAGGTGTAGCTGAGAGAAGGGAGGTAGGAGATGCCAATTGTGGAAGATTTTCTAAACTGCCCGAAGTGCGCTCAAAAGTATGAATGCCTCATGCTTGAGGGAGCACATGTGATAATGAAAGAGTTTCACGTATGGAAGAGGAACAGGAGATTCACTGGACGGATAACATTCTATGAAAGCCCTTACCTGGCAAGCCAATTTGGTAGACCGATTAAAACTCACCCCGTCAGGCTCTATAGGGCAGAGGGTAAAAAGAAAAGCACTTATGATTACCTAATATCCTGTCCAGTGTGCGGGCAATTTACGATGGACTATACAGGTGTGCCCAAAGGTATCGATGTCTTCTACGGTCCTGATAGAGGGCTAGGCCTGATGGTCATACCTTTAGAAAATATACCTGAGGAGTGCATTATTGCTGAGCACCATGAAAACAAGAGCGATGAAGTGGCTTCCGAGATTCTACGCAAGGGGCTAACAAAGGGGCAAGGCTAGGAGCCTGAGCGAAGGGGGCGCAAGCTGACTATTGAAGAGCCAACAGGGCAGAAGCGCAAAGACCACTGGTCAGAAGACGAGCAAGTATTCTTTTGTGATGGTAAAGGGTACGGTTTAACAGATACTCTATACCCTATCTGTCTTGGAGAGGAGGCTGATATTAAGAAATTCTTTGAGACTGGGGAACTAAACAATAAAGTTACTCCCATCCAGTGACAGGTATTGGCCGCAATCCTAGACCATAGAAAGGAGGAAGGTTATGGACAATCAGACACTGGCGGAGCAGGTATGGAACGAGCAGCAAATTATGGAGCTGTTAGGGGTAAACAGAAAACAGCTCTAGACTATTTGCGCCTAGAAAAAGGGTTCCCTTGCGTAAGGTTAGGTAAAACGATGAGAGTCTATTTAGCAGATGAAGTCCTTAACTTCTGCAAAGGTATCGCTGAAAGGAGATAAACACCGCTTATCTCGTGACAAACGGGGGTTTCTGGTGGGTAAATTTTAGGGGCGTAGTTTTTTATTCAGGAAAAAGGAAAGCGAAAGAGCGAGGTTTGAAATGACGGTTACTCCGATTAAAGACCTGCGTGCTTACTTGGAAGCTCCTGAGGTGGAGAGGCTCATTTCCGTTGCCCCCAACCTCAGGGATGCCCTGCTCGTCCGCATCCCCTGGCGGACCGGTATTAGAGTCAGTGAGCTCATCGGCATTCGGATTCAAGATATTGACTTTGACAACCGAGCCATTGTCATCAAAGTGCAGAAGATGAGAAAGAGGGATGGCAAGACGATTGAAAGGAGAAGGGTGATTCCTATTGACCAAGGCACCTTGGACATGGTGAGGGAGCACCTAGAGTGGCGAAAGCAATTTCCATACAAGGGTGACCTACTTTTCCCTATCACCCGGCAGCGGGTTGACCAAATCTTCTGGCGGTTGGGCAGGAGAGCCGGCATAACAAGGGTAGGCGACCCAGCAATCTCGCAACATACAAAACTCCATCCTCATCATTTGAGACATTCGTTCGCCATCCACTGTGTCAAACACGGTATGACTATAGAGCGATTGCAAAAAATTTTGGGACACTCAAGCCCGACAACTACTAGTGTTTACCTGCAGTACTCATTGAGGGATCTCCACGAGGACTATGACAAGGTATGGGAAGAAGATGAAACAGAAGAGACCGCGGATTAGGAAAGTAAAAAAAGAGCCAACCAGAGAAAGGAAGCCGAGAAATCCTCCACAAATAACCGGCTTTTGGGGAAGAGGAGCGTCAGACTATCGTCCTGGGCTCTTTACCAAGCGCTACTTTGAAGAGCATGGTGAGGCCTGTTGTGCCGACGTCTATTATGGTTTAAGCGAGGAGATAGAACGCTTGAACGTGGCAAGGGCTGAGATAGGCGAGGTGCCCTTCAGGCGGCCAAACTACTCAAGCTTCAGCCGATATTTTCACTGGTTTCTTATACTAGGGCTTATAGAGCGCACAGATAGGCGGGAGCGAGCCATTTACGACTTCCTTGAGGAGCGTGTGTTCTACAAATTAACGGATAAGGGTAGAGCTGAGGTGAGGGGTTGGGAGGACCCGGTAAGACGGGCGCACCCGGAGTTTGGTTGAGTGGAGCCTTTTCTTCGACTTTCTTTCAGCTAGGAGCCTGTTATACTCCTCAATATAAGCATCATTACAGAATAGACCGCAGCGGCACCGCCCTAATTCTTTAATGTCATCCAGCACAAACTCGCATGGACAATGGTTCCTCCCAGGCACACATGGACACACTCCACCTTTTTTCAGAACCAACTCGGCAAACTTCAAAGGCTCTTGCCCCGGGTGAATTTTAAGGTTATTGTCCTGGGCGAATTTAACAATATCTGCGGCAATTGTTTTGCTCTCTAGTAAGGCTTGCTGACTCATTTAGCCCCCTTCTCCCTTAGAATTTGCTTAAGTCTTGTGCCCTCAGGGTGTCGCATATCTAATCCTCCTTACCTCTTCTTCTAGTTTGGACAAACGGCTTGACTGTGCCAGTGGGAGGGAGACGGCTTGCCCCCTCACTAAAGCCCAGTCGGTTGCCTTGCCTTGATAGATATGAGGCTCAATTCTTAAATCCCAAGCCAATTTTATCATATATCGCCTTTATTAAAAAAGTAGCTACTTCTTTTTCTTTTCTTAAGGGTCTTTTGTAAAGCATACTGATTGTAGCTGATACAAGATTTTGAGTAAATCCAAAGGGGACAAAGCTAAATATACCAATTCTATACTGAATTGCCAGCCTAGCTAGCTGGAGCACCTTAACAACTGAATACAAAATGCCGGAGTCGGAACGCTTGCCTAGTCTAGGGCAAATAAAATGCCCTAGCTAAACATAGCTAGGGCAAATCTAACACAGGAGGAACGACCAACTATGCTAGACTATGGTGAGTATAACACAGTTCCCGACCAGCCACAAGAGGAAGCTAACCCTCTATCGTATGAGCAACAGCTTGACGGAGACTGGCTAACCTATTATAAGGTAGCCTCAAAGTATGTCCACAAAGCAAGGTATCAGGATAGAGGCGACCTGCTACACACCATAATGCTTAACCTTGTGGTAGCGGGAAGCAACAACGGAGACAAGCCAGATAACCTGTCGTGGATGTATCGGATAGCCAGCTTTACCCTAGCCCAATACTGGCGGGACTACTACTACCGCACCAATGGTATTGACTGCGGGCACTGTAGCAATCCCCAACGCAAAAAGTGTAAACAGCAAAGCTATACCGAGTGTCCGAGAGCAATCAAGATTGTGAGCCTAAACAAGCCGATAGTAGGCGACGACGGACAGATAAGCGAGCTAGCCGAGCTGATAGCTGACGACAAGGCAATTGACCTACCCGACTGGACAGATGAAAGGACATTTCTACTCGGATACCCGCAAAGGTTAGTGGAGATAGCCCAAAAGATAGGAGAAAAACAAGCCCTTACGGGAGCGGACAGGAAATACCTCTGGAAATGGCGAAAACGACAGCAAAAAACCTTGATAAGGGGGTAACGATTTACCCCCTTTGCCCCAATACTATAGTGGAACTACTGATTATGCCAGCGGGGTGCGGATAATCAGGTAGTTACTACTAGGCGAAGCCGATAGCCTTGCCCACTATCGGATAGCTAAAAGGGGGTTTTGTGGAACAACTGAATATCGTGGGCAAGCGTTCTGGTGAGGGCTTTGTCTGCCATAGGCAGATGCTGGTAATTGCTTTAGCAAGAGCAATAGCCGACAGAGTGATGTTAATGGACATTACTCTTGGGCGTAAAGGCTTAATCGGCTACCTTAAGGCTTTGGGGGGTAGTAACATTGTCAAGGTTATCCCCTCAAACGGTAGTGCTAGCGAGACGCAGGCTACCGATAAAATCCTTAAGGTAACCTGTGGAGCTAATACCAGCCACCTAGCCGATAACCACTGGATAGGGGATAAAACGCCTTTTACCCTTTGTGAGGTTAGGGTTAGTCCGTCTAACTCCGTAATGCCTAATGTCGGAGCTATTGAGCTAGCCGAAGCACTGGCTAGAGTTTTACCATTTACTGACAAGGGTGATGATAGACCAGTATTAGCCTGTGTCAACTTTGAGGCAAAAGACGGTAAGCTAACTCTGGTTAGTGCCGATGGTTTTAGGCTAGCAGTAATTAGCCTTGACTATGCTGACGGTGAAGGACAAGCCTTGATTAACCGTGATGAGCTTATAGGCGTAGCTAACGCCTTGCGGAAGGCAAAACGGGTTAGGATTAGCTTTGAGGCAGGCGGTAATACTATTGGCGGTTATAGCCTCATTATAGACACGGAGCTAATCCGCTATAAGTGGACTAGCCTTGACGCTAACTATCCTGACTGGCAAAAGCTAATCCCTACCGAGTTTAATATCTCTGCCCACTTTGACACGGTAGAGGCAATCAAGGCGGTCAACTCACTCAAAGCCATAGCCGACAGTAAAGCCTATCCCATTGACCTTACCATTGGCAACGGTCAAATAGTGATGGCTAACCCCGACAATAACGGTCAAGCCGAGCTAGTAGCCGATACCATTGGTGAGGGTAAGGTAAGGCTAGACGGTCAATACCTTGCCGAAGCTCTTAAGGCTTGTGGTGGTATGGTTGAGCTTAAGCTCACCAATGGCTTATCACCAATGCTCTTTAGTGCTGACGGTTACCAATTGGTAGTAATGCCAATGATAACCAATGAGGCTAATGAGCAAGCCAAAAGAGACGCAAAGGCAAAAGCCGAGACGCCTACCGAGCCTGTAGCCGAGCAAGCCGAGCCTGTAGCCGAGCCTGTAGCACCTGTAGCTACAAAGGCAAAGCGTAGCCGAGCCAAAGTCAAAGCCTAGACGGAGCTATACGCATAAGGGCGTAACAGTCAAACTGCTACTAGCCGTCTAGGTAGTAACCAATAGAACGCTTGAACTCACAAACGAAGAGCCACGCAAAAGAGCGGGGGTAACCCCGCTTTTTTGCTTTTTTCAGGGGGTTATGCTCCCCCAGCGTGGGAGTGTAACCCCCTCTTTTGTGGCTAGAAAGGGGGTAGTATGTCCGAAAAAGTGCTAGCCGAGCTAGCCGAGTGGATAGACCCTAGAGTGATAGCGGAAGCCATAATTGAAGAGCTGGAGAGCCAAGAGGTAGAGCAAACTGTCGCCAATGGGCAGAAGGTATGGCTTGATTTTCTGGAGAGTGAGCTTCCTGAAGGGCTACGCTCTAGCATAAAGACTATCTTCTCAAAGTAAGAAACCGAATAGCCTAGCAGGACAAGTGGGAACGGGGTCGGGAATCCCTAGATAACCGACCCCCTCTTTTTGCCAAAACCAGCTAGGAAGGAGAAATATGGACACAGTTTATCCCTGTAAAAACACCAGAAAGTGTTACTGGCTTTGTAGGGAGTGTCTTAAAGGGCACAGCCACCGGTGCTCGCCAAAGTGCCCTGATTACCTCTCCATAGCCAGGGTAAAGAAACAGAGCAAATAGCCAGGGGAGAGGGGCGCCGCCCCTCTTTGAAGGGGTAACCATGCCCAAAAACACACAGAAAGGAGGTGAGCAGAGTGATTAGAGCTAACGATGTAGTCTATCTACTGACTAGAGAGGATGTTATAGCTTGTGCCAGGGAAATGGGCATCCCTGAAGAGGTAATAACCGATGATGTCCTCTACAAAGTCAAGAAGGGGCTAGAGGGTGCTTGGGGAGGATGGACTGAAGTGGTTAAGGGAGCTATTAGCTACGCTCTCAAAGACTAACCAAAATGCCCCGGCACTTGAAGGGGTAACTATGCCCAAAAATAAGCAAGAAAGGAGGTGAAGCCGTGGCAATCAAGTGGAGTGCCGTCAAGGTGAGTGAGGCTATGGATGATGTTGAGGCTCAAATCTCACTGGCAGAGCAATTCTTTGCCGAAGCCACGAAGAAGGCAAACGAAGCCCGTAGCATCCCTAACCTCCCCCAGTATATAGACCATCGCCTTATCGGTCTGCTTGGGGATATTAGCCGAATTGACCGCATCAAGGACAGGATTGAATCTGTCCGCCGTGATATCCCTGACGGAGCAATAGAGGCGGAGCGGGAACGGGCTAAACACGGTAGCCAGCAATCACTAATCTAGCTTGAAGGGGCTATGCCCCTTCAATAGCCCCCTCTCCTTTAGAAGGAGAGGGGGAAGGGTAACTATGCCCAGAAATAAGACAAAGGAGGTGAGACAGATGGCTCAGGCAAACCAAATCAGCCTGTTTGGAGGGGTCAAGCTGGAAGAGCCAGAGCCGACGACACCGCTTAGGGTAGGCAGTAGGGAAATTCAAATCCCCCTCCGCAAGAGGAGGCGGGAAGCCTGTAACAGGCTAATGGAAATCCTTGAGGAGCTGGAGGGTAAGGATATGCACATCAGCTTCTACCACGCTGGCGGTAGGCACTTCAACCTTAATAACCTCAAGCTCCCCAGACTCAAGCTGGACTATTACCCACCAGGTAGGCTCAGCCAAGGCTACATCCCCAGCGTGATAGTCCTCTGGGGAAGCAGGTCAGCAAGTGTCAGGATATTCACCAATTACCTGGTAGCCGTCCGAGAGCAGGAATACCAGGGCTATTGGCTCTACCTGCTTGACTTCCGTAACGGCTTATGGGAGCACCCGATAGACACTTACTACTGTCATTACGCCTGTCTGAGAATAACCAGATTTAAGGATTAAGAGATATTGCCCGCTCCCAGGGGGTCGTGGGGTCAAATCCTCACGACCCCCTTTTTATGCCGGGCACGAGGTAGGAAACCATTGACCGAGTGACAAAACACCCAGATTTTTATTCTGGTGCGTCTCTTGGTGTGAAGAGGGGCTCCTGCCAGGGTAAGTAGCCCGGAGCCCTTCTTCGTGTGCCTTGACTCAACAAATCAAGCAACTGTGACCTCACAACCTACAACCATTGCGGCGTAAGGACGCAGTGATTGAACATCGCCGCTACGCAAACAATGCTTGTCAGCCCATTATGCCGATTCTAATCCCGCGTTAAGTGAAGCCTGCTACACGAGCTTAGCGCCCGGGTTAGGTGGGGCTGCAGAGTACACCTCATCAACCTTAATCACGCCCACGGCTCTGATATCCAGATTTAGCATTTCTTTTACCTGCTTGGCGAATGTGTCAAACAGGGGCCCTGAGGTCTGAAAACTCTGGAATGTTCCCTTCATTTGGTAGCCAACCGGGGGTACTTGTATCTTGAACACCGCCACCGCTGCCTTGCTAGTAGCTTTCAGATTCGAGTTAGTCTTATCACCCCAGATATCGGCGAAAGCTATAGTCTCCTCGTCTACGGCGGAGAGCGTTTCCTTGGGTACTGTATTGAGAATGCCGGTGGCATCACATGTACTTAGCACCTTAGGTACTAAAGGGCGTTCGTTGAGCAAATCCATCACTTCTTTGGGCATCTTTGCCATTTCTTGCCTCCTTTCAGTTGGGTGTGATCCTAACTCAGCCTTGTCGTTGGCGCCTTAAATCCAAGCCGCATCATGCTACATGTTAACTGTCCTCTATCTCGGTGGTCCACCAGCCCCAGGCGGCGGACCCATCGGAATACCCAGCAGCATCTTCCCAGCAGCTGCCCTCATAAAATCAGCTGTTGGCGGAACCAATGAGAATGTCTGGGCATCCCTGAAGTAGCGCTCAACCGCGAAGCCCTTGGTGCATCCGTAGCCACCATGGAGCTCGACGGCTTTGGCTGTTACATCCATTGCCAACTGCCTGCTCAATATTGCGCCCATGAATATCAACGGGTCTGGCTGTCCCTCAGGAAAGGCACCACGATACGAGAGAAGCCTCAATGCCTCCACAGTTGCCGCCATATCGGCAATGGTGCACTGGACAGCATCAAAGTTAGCCAGGGTATTTGGCCCAACTACAGTCCTTTGCTTGGTATAGGCCACCGAAGCTTCCAGCGCGGCTCGGGCAATGCCTGCAGCTATGGCTGGCTGTGCAGCACAATCCATAGCTCCGGCAGCTTGAGCGATTCTCATCCCATCACCCTCTTGCCCGAGTATGTTCTCCTTAGGCACGCGGCAGTCTTCAAAGATGAGTTCTCCTGTGGGGTCTGCACGAAGACCGAGTTTATCTTCCAGTTTGCCAAATGAGAAACCTGGGGTATTCTTCTCAATGATCAGCGTTGAGATGCCCATTGGTCCTTTGGCTGGATCGGTTCTCACTGTGACTACGTAGATGTCAGCCTCACCAGCGTTGGTGGTGAAACATTTGGAGCCATTGACCACGTACTCATTATCACTGGCCACTGCCCTAGTCTGCAACGTCATCATCCAGTTGGCTCCACCGCCTGGTTCAGTATTGGCCAGAGCGCCCAGCTTTTCCCCTTTGGCTAGAGTAGGAAGGTACTTCTTCCTCTGCTCATCGGTACCAAATGCCAGGATGGCAAAAGCGACATCCACACTTGCTGCAAAACACCAGGCAACCGATGCAGACGCAGCCGCTATCTCCTCAAGGGCAAGCGAATAGTTGAGCCTTTCACCTCCGGTTCCACCAAATGGTGGAGGAATTAGCATGCCGAACAAGCCGGCATCAGCTATCTTTTTGATGACTTCCTTGGGAAATCGACTCGTCTGGTCAATCTCTTCTGCTATAGGGGCGATTTCCCTTGCAGCTAGGTCCTTGACCGTACTCCTGATCATTTGTTGCTCTTCTGATAATCGTAGATCCACTTTTCGCCTCCTTTCATAGTAATCACTCAAATGCTACGCCCTGATCACGTAGTTTTCTACCCCAACTACATCTGCAGCCCAACTGATTGTTTTCAGTCTTGCTTATGAAATCCACTGTCTCCTCAAGCCCAACTTTTTGCTCGGGGGACTATGGCTTGTGCACTTGGATTCGGTTCGGATCGCTATTCACCTAACCTGATGGTGGAATTGCGCCGATTTCTTGCAACAACTCCATCGTATTCATGTGGCCGACTTCTTCAACAATCTTGCCACCTGCGACGCGAATGATACTGACACCTGCCATTGTCACCTGCTTCCCTGTAGAGGCAACTCCCCAGAACTCGCCTTTGTGGGTACCCCGACCTTTCCAGTAGACCGCAGCTTTGTCACCTTCTACGACCATGTCTTCTGTAGTGAACTGAACATCAGGAAAACCAGAGTGCACCGCATTCACCGTCTGTTTGTATCCCTCCCGGTCAGATGTCGTTCCAGGGGCAGCATAGTTAAAGACGAAGTTATCAGCAAGAAGCTCGTCTATTGCTGCTGCACTAGCCTTTTGCCAAACCTCTTCCATCCAACGCTGGGCGATAGCCTTGTTTTGTTCTATTGGCATCTTAATTTCCTCCTTTCTACTAGTTTGTGACAGATTAACATTATAGTCCTGATGCTCTACTGGCTGTCAATACCTAAGTCATCACCAAAACCTCATCCAAATAGTAAAACCACTAGCAGTGCATAGCTAGCACTTTTTGATTCCTTGGCAGAGATGGGGGATATAGATCAGATAATTCAGAATAAGCCGTCTCAGTCTTCACTCCACCAGTTAAGAGTAAGGCTCCCTGGTCCTACATGCCTACCGACTACAGGTAGGGTTTCCTCCTCTGCTCCACCCGTGGCTGTAATCGGGCAAGTGGCATGCCACGCATATTACTAAGGGGAATCAAATCTTGGCTCCCCTTTTTATTTAGTCGCTAACCCTGCTCCTTTACTCCACCACCCCATCGTCCCTGTATCATTATCCCCATGATACTTTCTTGGAGTCTACAAATCCCGGCGTGGAGCTCATACACTCTATCAGCCAGGGACTTATACTTACATTGTGGTGTCCGTAATAACTCATCAGCAGCCTTACTCAGCAGCCCGAGGCAGTCATCCAGCTCCTGGTAGGCAGTAGTCAGTCTGTCTTTGGAGTAGTCATCGATCATTATTCCCCTTACTCCTTGCCTTTGGCGGATGCTCCAGTATGTCCTCAATCATGGTTATAGTATCTTCATCAAGCTCAGGAAATTTCCTGTTGGCATATTCACGAAACTCAGGCCATTCAGTTGCTATCTTGGAACGTGCTTGAGCAATAGACTTCAACACAGAGGGGATTCCGATGACAGCCCGCTGCACGTCCAAGGGCTCTTGTGATAACACCGCGGTCACATAAGGGTCCAATCGCTCACCAGTGGGCGTCTCAACCTCAACGGCAGGCTGGGGAGATAGGTAGCCAGCACTAGTAAATAGGTTGCCCTCCCCCAGGCCCAGAGGCTTGGCAATCTTCCGCAGAATACGGGCTGATGGGAAACGCTCCCCCCTCTCTATGCGACCAAGGTGTGATGAAGATACGCCTGACATTTCAGCCAACTGCTGTAGTGTCAGCTCCCTCATAACCCTTTGCTGCTTGAGTATTCTGCCTAAGTCATTCCTGTTACCTGCAGTCATCATCGCTTCCATCTGAGCTAACATAAAAAAGCTCACCAAGCCTATATCCGGGGAAGGCTTTTAGGGCACCAACGATGAATTTTTCATTGATGGTGCGTTCACCGTGTTTCACCCTGTAAATCTGGCTTTTGGCTATTCCCATGGCTTGGGCTACCTCGACTAAGCTCGAGTACCGCTCGTTGTACAAGTCAAAAACCCTGGTTCTCAGTTTCACGACCATCCTTGTGAGCTTCACCTTTGGTACCAAGATGTTCCAGCAACTGCTTGTTAAATGCCTCAAGCCACAAACGTTCCAACAGCCGCTTCTTAAATTCAGGCGGCATAGCCACCGGTTTACACACTGATTTAATTAGCCTTCTTATCTCGTCTTCGCTACCCATACTATTTACTTTTCCCTATCCTGAACATCTTAGTCCCACATACGGGGCAAACCCCTTGTGTCGCCGGCCTACCATTCTTGAAGGTTACTAGCTTAGCATCCTTCATTTCCCTCTTGGCACGGCATTTCAGGCAGTATGCTTTCATCGGTCTACCTCCTAATTAGCTTGTCAATGGCTTGTCGCCCCACTTCATGATGCAAAATACAGCGTTATAACCTGTAGTGCCTGCTCTTTGGTTATTGTACCGTCAAAGTAGTCCACGACAGCGGCCGTAGCTTCCACCTTGGAAATTTCTCCGTCACCATCGGCATCATAACTCATCGGGGCAAACCCTACCGTTATGTTCTCATCGCCACCGATAGGATATTCAACCTTATACTCATCCATAACTAGGTAATACTTAACTACGCCGCTAAAGGTATAGACCTCCTCGGTGGTTGATGCCTTGACGGTATAGGTAAAAGCAACTGAATCTCCGATGAAGGTAAACTTAATACTGTTATCTGTAGTGGTAACACTAACCTCAGTTGAGGCACAGCTCACATAGCTAAAGCCACTAGGCAAGGTCTCCACCACTTGGCCAAAGGAAAAGGAGCCGCAGCCCGATGCCTCAATACTTACATCGAAATCGGCTCCTGGGTCTACTGAAGCAGGAAGAGTTCTGGTGGCCGAGGCTTCTGCTTCAGCTTGAGTGGCGAAGCTGTTATCTAAGCCATAGCTAATGCCATCACCTACTGCCTTGGCTCTGAAGTAGTAGGTTGTATTGTGTGATAGGCCACCAAGGTCAAAAGTAAATGGACCAACTGCATCCATCGTTTCTGGGTTAGTCTCATTGAGGTAAGGTTCCCCTGAGGCCTGCCCCCACTCAAAGGAGACATCCACTGCTGACGCTGTGCCCAGGTCACCCAGGTTGCCATTTAAGGTAGCTGAGTTAATGCCTATGTTAGTGGCATCATTGGTGGTTATCGTTGGTGACGTGGTTGGTGTAGAAGTTCTTAAGCGAATGGCTATGTCATCCTTATATGGTGCCTCGTCGAGCCACGTGCTACCATTAGAGCTACTATATGTGCGCTCCGTCTCATACGGACCCTCGACATCAACCGGGATGGGATACTTGGAACTGCGATTGGTGAACTTCACCACAGCAATGACATCATTACCTGTGGTCACTGCCAAGGGTGAATCTAACTCTACCGAATGGTAGCCAGCCTCGCTGAAGCTGTTGTTTAGCTTCTGAGCCAGCAGGTTGCTCAGCGCAGTACCGTCAAAGTCATCGTAAATATATACATCAATATCGGTGGTGACATCTGTAGTCCAGAACTCCACTCGGGTGACATAGGTATCGCTCGACGGGATAAATTTGCATAGCCCCCAGGCGGTTTTGCTACCATACCCAACTGCGTTTGACCAGCCCCCCTCATCGTAAAACCTAATCCCACCACTATTATCATAATCCTGCCAATCATATATAAAGGAGGAAAACATGCCGATGTTGGCTGAACCATAAGCGATAGTGAAGTAGCCTTTTTCTGAACCGCAGCCGCAGGTGCCTCCCCAGTCAGTGCCCCAGCTATTCTTCACGATCCAGCCACCGCTGCCTTCAGCATGAGTGAGGCTGTCATCCCAGCCAATAATCAGTACAGCATGGTTCGGCTCCCCTGGTCCATCGTAGTAGAGCGTATAGGAACCATCATAGGTAGCAAACTCGTCATACCAGGAGGTATCTTGACCCCCATACATTGTGCTGTAGACCGGACCGTAGGTGTGAATGTAGGCTTTCAGCACACTAGTGCTGGGCAGCACATTGGCGCATATTAGTCTCCAATCCAGCAACGTCTTCTGATAGGGACATGTGGATTTGCAATCAACATCACTGTCAACATAGGGGTCGCATGATTCCAGCACCGTACCTTTCTTGGAGAACAAACTTGCCGTCATAAAATAGTTTCCTCCGGAGCAACTGGTGCCACCGTTAATGTCGGCAGTCTCATACCAATTGCATTCCTTAGCATTGTTCTCAGAGAAGTCATAGGTGCCGGCATTATCAATGAGCATCTTGGATTCAATATTACCAATAGAGGCAAAGGCATAGCAGGCGCCACAATTACCCTGGTCCTTCACCGGGGTAACCTTGCCTTGTGTGCGCCAATCCCAACTGCTTGGCGGTGCCTGAGACACGAAGCTGTTTGGCATTCCCTGCCCGGTCAAGTGAGATAGATCCATTAGTGGTGGTATGAAACCGGTGCTAGGGGATAGTGACTTCATTTGCACCGGTAGCCTCGGCGCTTCCTGTCGTTGAGGCTCCTCAGCCCGGATAGGCAGGGCTTGGAGACCTAGTCCCAACACCAGAAGCAACCCTAGGGCAATAAAGATATATCTTCTCATTTTTTAGCCCCCATTATCCAAGTCGTTGAGGATGGGCTTCCTCAATCTATACAAAAGCTAGCCTGTTCTAATGGCTAAGCCCCTCTGTGGAAGCTCCCAGCCCAAGCCACGGCTTGGAGTCCTCTTTTTTATTCACTTCATGTTCGCTTCCCTATTAGCTCACCAATGGTCTTGCTGCCACTGCCCCTCGGATAGTATTCGAGCACTGCTCCATGTTTTGGGTCTGGTCCTTCTGTAGCCATAGTGAGGTCAACCGCTTTCTTTACCGTCAACCTTTCAGAGCACAGATTTTTGACTAGACTTACTATCGCTCTATCAACATAGTCCAGCTCAACAGTAGCATTCCAGGCAAGGTAAGCTGACGCCCCCCTTTCAATAAATGCCTGAGCCAAATCGTCAAGATAGAGGCAAGAGCAGCCCATCATTATGATAACAGTGTTATTAAATTGCCCTTCCATGCTCTGGGTGACGAACTCGTCTCCTATGCCAAAAACCCAGGGATGATTTTCGTCAATCCTTGCCTTGGCTAGCTGGTCGCTCAATTGCTCAGCAATATGCTTTGTTTGGCTATAAGGCTCATTGGTAAATAGACAAGTTCTTTTGATTGTCCCTCCCTCACTACCTAGCAACCCGGAATGAGCACGGAAGATGATTAGGTCATACTTGTAGTTTGACAGTTGGCGATAAAAGTCAACGGTGACATCATCACCCTGATAAAGGTCAACTTCAAAGCCATAAGCCTTAAGCTCTTGGGTAACCTCCTCAATAAAAGCTTGATTTGGCTGAAGGCTATAAAGTTGGTCAACAATGGCTGCCCTGGCCTCATGGTTCGGGCTAGGTACTGAGCAGCCGCTAAACAAGATTAGTCCTACCAGGGCTATACAAAAACTACGTTTCACAGCTTTAAGCTTAATCGGCTCTACGCCGTCTCATCACTAGTATGCCTCCCCCCAGAGCGATGACCAAAGCCAAACCAATCCAGGGTGCTAGAATTCCTAGCTTGTTCACGGGATAAGCTTCACCACCTACAGCCATGGGCGGATAAGGAGTCCCCGGAGCGAAGGGAAGGCCTGACAGGTCTGATAGACTGGGGAAAGTAGAGTCACTAACGGTAACCACGATACATCCAGCAGAGTAGCTTTGGTTAGAACAAGGCTTCCAGCTCGAGCTTGTCTCGTCCCAGTAGTAGATGACTGTGTCTTCATCCGCCGGGCAAAATTCAATTGTGAGGCTATTTACGCCACTATCATCATCCAGATGAACATCGTAGTAGTCTCCCGTGGCTTCGAAGGTAGGAGTGCCCCCGGGGTTGTCTTCATACTTGGCAGTGGTGATGGTATGTTCTCCGGTGGCATCAATGCTGACATCTCCGCCCGTAGGCGTATCTTCCATTGTGCCATCGCCCGTGACGGTTTCAGATTCGACTTCTGTAGGCCCAGCCCCAAGCCAAGGGTCATAGTCAACATTGGCGCTGACAGTATCACCAGAGCCTGGTCCAACACCGCCAGGTCCATCATCAGCGCCCCACCAGTTGTTCTCGGCGTCGACTACACTTGCTGCACCTGCACCGTGTACCCCGTAACTCCCGTTGTTATAAATATTATTCCAATGGATGCTGATGTCATCGGAGCCATCGATAAGGTACACGCCAGCCCAGCCATTGTTGTAGATGTCATTGCCTACGATGTTAAGGCCGGTGGCATAACTACCCGCGTGATAATTGGTCTCATGCCAACTTGAGCCACTCTGAAGTCCAATGCTGTCGCTTACGTTGCAGGCTACGGTGTTTCCAGTTATGTTGATGTCCCCATCGACATAACTCAGGCCAATGCCCGTGGACCAGCTACATCTCAGATCCTGAATAATGTTGTCTTTTATCTCCGTTCCGGTCAGGCTAACTCTGCCATACCATTGGAAGTTATTGGGCAGAGCGCTAAGCCAAAGGCCATTCCTGGCATCTTCGATAGTATTTCCCTCTACCGTGAATGCGCCAGTCAGTCCATCCAAGCTAATCGCGTTGGTATCTTGAGATGGCTTAACATAGTTGTCCTTAATCACTGCTCCATCGGCACTGTAGTGTTCATCCATCGCTATAAAGCAGATTCCTTCAGTACCAGATGTGCGTGTAGCACCAGCCGCGTTGTCGATATAGTTGTTCTTTATTATGATGTTTGTCATATTGTCGGTACTCGCAGAGAACATAGCTATGATAGGGTCATCGGCTTCGATTATCTTAAAGCCGTCAACGGTAACACCGCCGGATGCGATGGTTATACCGTCGTCATCCCAACCGCCATCGTAGTCAGCATCGATGATGGATTCTGCTCCACGTGTGCCAGTGCCAGGGATTCCAGCATTGGCACCACTTAGCGTCAACGCCCTGTCGACAATTACATGCTCGTTATACGCCCCCGCCGCGCAGGTGATGGTGTCGTCAGCAAGGGCATCGTCTATTGCCGATTGGATGCTATAGTAGTGGGCACCAGTATTGGCGTTGACCACTGGGCCTTCAATTGGGTCGAATACAGTCGTGGCTGCGCCTGGGGTGACCATGGTGTTCAGACCGGCTGCTGGGGTGTCCTTTAGCCTGACACGCAGCACAGCATAATATTTGCTACCATCCTTCATACCAGGTCCATCGTAGAAGATACCTGTATTCCAGGCATTGCACGGGTCAAACACGCTGGTTGGGTCAAATGTCAGGGTATAGGTGTTGGTATCTTTGTTGTAGCTTCCATCCTCCTTAGGCCCCTCCTGCTTAGTATATTCGACGAGAGGGACCGTGTAGGTAAGGCCGTCGGTGCTCTTTTCTGCCAGGAAGGTCTCATCATATCCATCGCTAGCCCTAGTCAGATGCAGGTAGCAGTAATCACCATTTGCAGCACCACCGTCGTCAACGGTGTAGCCCTCCGCCTCAAGCCAACCCGCTGGAAAGACAATGTTTGTGCCGTACGTAGAACCGATACAATCCGGATTATCGGGTGTAGATGCATTTTTCTTCTCAATACTCAAAAAGTCGCTGAGCCAGTCCGCGGAACTATCATCGCGGTCACCAAGGTCAACGGAGTATTCAAGCTTTGAGTTGGCACCGTTCCAGGTAACTCCTACACCCTCACCACCGCTAGTTGCGGTCAATATCGAATAATTATATTCCACACCGGTGTCATAGTCGATAAACTGGCTCCAAAATCCATCTGGCTTATCAGTTCTGCTGCAAGCCGCAGTATTATCGGGTATGCCCCAGGTATTGATGTTGAAATGATAGGCTCCGGTTATCTTGGCAGCAATTTCTGCTGCGGTGTAGGTAACGACGCCGTTCTCATCAGCATCCTTTATATCAAAAACGGCCCAAGCCCCTGCTCCGCTATCCCAACCCCAAAGTTTTGCCTTCGCCCCCTGGCTTCCCGGGACGGGAGTGCCATTCATATCCACAACGGTGATGTTGATATCGCCGTTGTCAGGGTTAGCGCTAACCACTGCTGGCACTAAACTAAAGCTCAACACCAGCGCCAGAGCAAATAACACGCTAAAAACTTTCCTTTTCAATTTTCTACCTCCTTTTATTAGATTTTTATATCAACCGGTTGTCTTTGCAAGATGCTCCAGTACGTCCTCAATCATAGTTATACTATCTTCATCAAGTTCAGGGTATTTCCTACGGGCGTATTCACGAAACTCAGGCCATTCAGTTGCTATCTTGGAACGTGCTTGAGCAATAGACTTCAACACAGAGAGGATTCCGACGACAGCCCGCTGGACGTCCAGGGGCTCTTGTGATAACACCGCGGTCACATAAGGGTCCAATCGCTCACCAGTGGGCGTCTCAACCTCGGCGGCAGGCTGGGGAGATAGGTAGCCAGCACTAGTAAATAGGTTGCCCTCACCAAGGCCCAGAGGCTTGGCAATCTTCCGCAGAATACGGGCTGATGGGAAACGCTCCCCCCTCTCTATACGACCAAGGTGTGATGAAGATACGCCTGACATTTCAGCCAGCCTCTGTAGTGTCAGCTCCCTCATAACCCTTTGCTGCTTAATTATTCTGCCTAAGTCATTCCTGTTACCTGCAGTCATCGTCGCTCCCATCGGTAACATAAAAAAGGTCACCAAGTTTGTATCCGGGGAAGGCTTTTACTGCTCCAACGATGAATTTTTCATTGATGGTGCGTTCACCGCGTTTCACCCGGTAAATCTGGCTGTTCGCTATTCCCATGGCTTGAGCCAGCTCAACCAAGCTCGAGTACTTCATGTTCGCCGGTGGTTCTGTCGCCTTGGAAGTAACCCACCGGGCTGTCCTGCACTTGGGGCACTTGCGTAGCTGTGGGTTACGAGGCATCCACTCATGCCCACACTTGGCGCACTTATACGTTGGATAAAACTCAAAAATCCTTGTTCTTAGTTTCAGACCACCCTCGTGAGCTGTATCTTTAGTAGCCCTACCTTTATTGCGAGCGGGGTAAGCCAGTCTCACCAGGTGACTCAGGTTAAGCCGCTTTACAATATGGCGTACCCTTTCCTTTGATACACCCAATATACGACTAAGCTCTGCTTTCGAGTATTTCCTGGGCTCGGCTGTTACTATTTGAACTAAACTATCTTTGGTTGCCATGTAACTTCACCCTTTAGCCAATATTCACCTAGCTCCTTCTAGTCTCACGACCACCCTCGCGAGCTTCACCTTTAGCCAGATATTCCAGCAGCTGCTTGTTAATTGCTTCAAGCACCAGACGTTCCAGCAGCCGCTTCTTAAATTCAGGTGGCATAGCCACCGGTTTACACACTGATTTAATTAGCCTTCTTATCTCGCCTTCGCTACCCATACTATTTACTTTTCCCTATCCTGAACATCTTAGTCCCACATACGGGGCAAACCCCTTGTGTCGCTGGCCTACCATTCTTCATGATTACGGCCTTAGCATCTTTCATTTCCCTCTTGGCATGGCATTTCATACAGTATGCTTGCATCGGTCTACCTTCTAATTAGCTCGTTAATAAGAATAAAGCATCTTGTTACCCAATACTGTTATTGTTATCTGGGACAACATAGAAAAGTTCGCCAAGTTTATATCCGGGGAAGGCTTTTAGTGCCCCGATGATGAATTTTTCATTGATGGGGTGCTTACCATCTCTCACCCGGTAAATCTGGCTGTTGGCTATTCCCATGGCCTGAGCCACCTGGACCAAGCTCAAGTAGTCCTCGTTGTATAGCTCAAAAACCCTGGTTCTTAGTTTCCGACCGTTTGGTGAGGGTTGCGGCATTTTGAATTTCTCTCTTGCCTTGCCGGTGCCAAAGCCGTAATATCGTCCAGCATGTTTACCTATACAACTCCTGCTGCAGAAATGAAATTTGTGCCTTTTAGCCTCAGATTCCTTCCTCTCAAACTGCTTGCCACAAAAGTCGCAGGTAAGGCTTACCATCTTGGCACCGTATATCTTAAGCCAGCATTGCCGGCACCTTGTTGCCCCATGGTAAATTGGCTTACCGCAGTCTAGGCAATAAAAACTCCAGTGCTTTGGCCTCACCAAGTGACTCAGGCTAAGCCGCTTTACAATTTCGCGTGCCCTTTCCCTCGATACACCCAGCATACGACCGAGTTCTGCTTGCGAGTATTTCTTGGGCTCGGCTGTTATTATTTGAACTAACCTATCTCTGGTTGTCTTAATGCCAACTTCACTCATAGCCATTAGGTTTCCTTGAAAGAAGCGCAGCCTAACTTCTCAGGCTGCGCTTCTTGCCTTAGCTCTCAGCTTATGGCTCAAGCCTATTGTCTTATTCAGACACGACAAAGGTAGCCATTTCCGGCGTGGCTTCGGGTGTCATATTCTGTGCCGGTGAGTTATCCACAGCCATGGCTTCAACGGTATAGGTTCCTGCCCAGCCTGGGGTGAAGGTGAGGCTGGCCTCATCATCGAAACTCATTACATTTTCGATGATATCCTCATACTCCAAGCTCGGACTGGAAACCGTAAACATTACCATTGCCACACCACTGAGGTCAGTAGCTGACACTACGATGGTGGTCGGCACTCCCACAGTGCCATCTGGGGCAGTGATAGTTATCTCTGGGGGAGTTTCGTCTGGTGGACCGGGCATATAGCTGACAGCAACCACATAGTTACCAGCCTCATAGCCATAAACCTTCAAGGTATAGGGTCGGCTCAATGGACCATCAGCCGTGATGTATTCGTCACCACCGTCCCAGCCGCTGTAGGCAAAGGTATCACCCTCGTAAGTGCCGGTGGTTGCTGCGGGCGAGTCAATCAATGCTTTCCAGCCAATGACAAAGGTGGTGCCATAATATAGCTCAAGGTCAATATCAGCCGTTGCGTCAAGCGTTATCTCAAGCTCGGTGACTCCACCAGGTATGTCTGGCGTGAGTAGGGTTTCCCTCTCACCTTTAGTCAGGCTGCCAGGGAATTCCAGCTCTACTACCTCGGGAGTGGGTGTCGTCACCTGAACCTGGGTATCGTCACCAATGGCATACTCAACTTTATCGAAATCCTTCAATATGCCGGCGAAGGTACCTGTGGTAGCGGTGGCTGGAGCCATGACCGTGTAGGTAAAGGCAGTCTCACCAAGCAAGGTAAAGGTGACCACCTGGCCAACTACCCCAACCTGGAAGCCCTCCAGTCCGGTAACA
>Ga0315533_1000345_pt1 | contig 41325 bp, 34 predicted proteins | sample SalMarSW160130MG_FD_203081 | JGI IMG/M metagenome (GOLD analysis project Ga0315533, IMG submission 203081) | Salt marsh sediment microbial communities from the Plum Island Ecosystem LTER, Massachusetts, United States - Salt Marsh Sediment SW1601-30 ...
TGATAGTATCTGTAAGAGGTCTGAGGGGTGCTGTCAATTTTGATACGATTCGTGAGGCACAGACAAATAAGAACGTGGATCCGATATCTGTAGCACAATTATTATGGCGCAATGAAGCAGCAGAAATTTTATCCCAAAAAAAACTACCACCAAAAATTCTTCGCCAGCCACGTGCAGTATTGTATGAGCACTTGGTAGAGCTCCTAGATATTCGTGAGCTTAGAAAATTTATACGAGACTATTTTAAGAAGCGTAGAAACTGGCGATGTCCCGAGTCACCTTCGTAATATCGAAAAATTCATAGGACGTGAATTCAAACCGGAGAGATGTAAAGACTTTACCTACACTAAACCTGATTCGCCACAACCGCAACCTGCGGATAAACGGCTATCAGGGATGCACAGAGGCAAATTTCCGGTCGCGGGCAAAAAGACCCGTGCTTCCCAAAGACGACGCCGGAAAGGTCCAAGGCGTTAAGAATCTGAAATACTCTCATAACAACTGGTACAAAAAACAGGGGCAGGGCATGCTGGCATGCCACATTATGCGGTTTTGTATTGACATTCCTAAGAAATAATGTAGAGTGCTTGATTTACACGAGAAAGATTAATCCAAATCCTGAATATTAACTAACCTTTTTGAGAATTTATTATGTATTCAGATTATATTCGTAATGTAGCTATAATTGCCCATGTTAACCACGGCAAGACGACGCTGGTAGACCAGCTTCTGTACCAGTCGGGGATGTTTCGGCAGGAGGATCTTGACAAGCTGGCCGGCAGCGAGCACGGATTGATTATGGATTCGAATCCGCTGGAACGGGAGCGGAGTATAACAATTTTAAGTAAAAACTGCGCTATTTACTATACGGATTCACGAGGCAATGAATATAAAATCAATATAATCGATACACCGGGGCATGCTGATTTTGGCGGAGAGGTTGAACGTGTTTTGCAAATGGCAGACGGTGTGCTGCTTTTGGTTGATGCCTTTGAAGGGCCCATGCCGCAGACCAGATTTGTATTGATCAAGGCCCTTGAGTATAAGCTGAAACCCGTAGTCATTATCAACAAGGCTGATCGCGCGAACAGCAGGCCGGATGATGTCGTCAATGAAGTATTTGATCTGCTTGTGTCACTTGGCGCCGACGATGAGGCACTTGATTTTCCTCTTGTTTACGCATCGGCAAGGGATGGATGGGCGACGACTGATTCTGAGAAGAGAACCGGCAATATGCAGGTAATATTCGATACAATCATAAATAATGTTCCTCCGCCGCATGTTATCCCTGATGCTCCGTTGCAAATGCTGGTGACGAATCTGGAATATTCTGATTATGTGGGGCAGATAGCAATAGGAAGGATTTTTGCCGGACAGATAACTGAAGGTCAGAGAGTTACTGTAATTGACGCCGAAGGTCTGCATACACAGCAAAAGATTATGCATATTCATCAGTTTCATGGACTTAGCCGAAAGCAGGTTTTAAGCGTCCAGGCCGGTGACATATGTGCAATATTGGGGCTTGATCCTGTTGATATTGGCAGCACCATTGCCTGTGTGGATAATCCTTCAAGGCTTGCGGTTATTCCTGTTGATGAGCCGACAATGTCAATGACATTCAGGGTTAACGATGGGCCTTTCGCCGGCCAAGACGGCAAATACGTAACGAGCAGGCAGATTGGAGATAGACTCCAAAAGGAGCTTCAGCAGAATGTCGCATTGAGAGTAGAAGCCGGCCGGACACCTGAAGAATTCAATGTTTCCGGTAGAGGGCTGATGCATCTTGGGATTTTACTTGAGAATATGCGGCGCGAAGGGTATGAGATTTGTGTAGGTAAGCCGAATGTGATTTTGAGAATAGTTGAAGAACGGCATCATGAGCCGATAGAATTGCTTATGGTGGATTGCCCTTTAGATTGCCAGAATTCTGTGATGAGTCTTCTGGGCGACCGGCGCAGTGAAATAGTTAAAATAGATGCCAAGAGCGGAGCAAGTGATTTTGTTCATATGGAATTTTTGATACCATCGCGAGGCTTGTTCGGTCTTAATGCCAGGATGATGAACGCAACACAGGGCAGAGCGATTGTGCATCATGCGTTTGAAAGATATGAGCTGATGCGGGGAGCGATACCTCAGAGAAAGGCAGGCGTTATGATTGCAACCAATACCGGACAAGTGACAGCTTATGCGATTGATGCTTTGTACGACCGGGGTATTTTCTTTGTTGATCCTGGTGAAAAAGTGTATGAAGGACAAGTAGTCGGGGAGCACTGCAAGGAAAAAGACATACCCGTAAACGTGGTAAAAAGTAAACAGCTTACTAACGTTCGGGCATCGGGCAAAGACGATGCAGCCAAGGTCAGACCTGCGAGAAAGATGAGTCTTGAAGCAATGATGGAGTACATTCAGGAGAATGAGCTTGTTGAGATTTGTCCTAATTCGATTCGGATCCGCAAAGGGCTGTTAAAAGAAACGGACAGACGGCGTCAAGGGCGCAAAATCTGTCAGTAATATTAATATTTTTGTCTCCGTAATCATTAGAATCATCTGGTATATTAAGGTCGAAGCTTATCCATCCGACGTTTTCATCCTACGCATAACCTGACAGGTTGCCGTACCCATCGTTGAAAACTCCGCCATAGCTCTGAGGTGAAGGGTTTATATAACCTATCCCGTAACTTCATCTACGGGTTTATACCCGTAGAATTGCGATAGGATATTAAATTATACCAATTTGGGAAAATTCTCGAGCATGTCATTCCGAAAGGATGTGAGGAATCCGCTAAAATTCACGGCGATCAGCCGCTGATGGAACAGGTTCCGCCGCCTGACTTGGTTTTATAAAGCTTTTTATTGTACGGAAGTTTCATCAGCAGCATTCCCATAAGGCAATTATCGGTAAGTCCCGCATAAATCAGGCCGCTGCTGACAAAGACCGAAACAAATATAAACGCCCAATTCAGCAGCCATGACATCATTATTCCCAGCAATACCAGGCTTCCAGCGATAAGCCGGACCTGGCGTTCCAATGACATTCCGCCCTGGCCTTTAATAGCCGGCGGTATGGGGGAATTCGAGAAGAGGTATGGGGGAAATCGTGAGCAGAACCCCCGGCACGCGGGGCGATAAGAATTACCCCTGCCGCCCCAGCCAACAACAAAAGGGGCAGGCGAGCGGCGGGGCTAAACGAGTAGTCGTACTGACTACTGCTAAACAAATTCGTGGTGCGTATGTCGGATTGCGTGAGACGGGGAACTTCAATCAAAAGTGCGGGTGGGTGACAATAAAATCGGGATTTTTTGAAAAAATTTTAGTGCTTTTAATACAGCAGGTTATCTCAAGAAAACCATCCAGCGAGGCGGGCATTTTGTATCAAATACGCAGCAGGGTCTAATATCAGGCGGGCAGATGCACGGGCGAGACGCCCGTGCCACGATGCACGTGCCACGGATAGATTACAGGAGTGAAAGATGTATTTAGGAAAGCAGCTTGTTGAGAACGGGCTTTTTCTCGAAGGAGATGAACAATGGACGTTGGGCGAGGGCTGGTCTGTCTCGAATAAGAAATTAGGGCATGAGTTTATCTGGCCTACGATAACGCGCGGGGTGGCCACGCAGGATATCGAGGTTGCTGCGGGACACAGATACAACGTTACGTTGAGAATCAGCAGCGGCTACGCCAACAGGATTATTGTGAAAATCGGCGATACGGAAGGGCCGGTGCTCGATGAGGCGGCGGATTACTTTTATCATAACTTTGAGATTGTGGCCAGCACCGATGCGGGCCTTGAAATCCGGCCTGAGAGGGTGGAGTCGGGCACTACCTATACGTACATCCACAGTATTACGGTCGAGGAGATATTCGAAGGTCAGGCGACGCCTTACGGGGTTGAGAGCATAGGCGGTGCTGTCGATATAACGAGGATCGTTGACGGCTCCGAGTATCAGGGATAGCAGCAGGAATAGCATCGCTGGTGAAAGTTTTTTCGCCGCGCCGGGGTGTTTTTACTTTACTTCGATGACTGAGTTAAGGTCGCCGAAGGGGTTTAGTTCGGTCTGCTCGTTGTATGGGTCCTGCTGCCATTGTCCGTCGACGACCAGGCGATAGCGGTATCTGCCTGTCGGCAGTTTTAGCTTTGTCTGCCATACTCCGCTTTCGCCTACCTTTACCATTCCTGTTTTTTCCGGCTGCCAGTTATTGAAGTCGCCGGCAATCTGGACGTTTTTAGCGCGTGGGTACAGCGTTACAAACGCTACGGCGTCGTTCATCTGGCTGACGCCATAGTAGTCTGAAAGCTTTGCGTCGGTGGTTGCGGGGGTTGGAGCGGCGGTCTTCTTGGCTGGTATGGCCTCTATGGCTGGTTTTGCTACGGCCGGTCTTGCAGCGCGGACGGTTTCTACGGGGGGTTTTGTGGTCTTTAGCAGCTCATCTGCGGAGGTGGTGATGGCCTCGAGCTGCTCTGCGAGTGTGTCGGCGAATTCTGTGCGATGCGGTTCGGCCTGCAGACTAATAATCTCGTCGGCCAGTGTGTGGAAGTCGGCCTGGCCCTTGCTGGCGGGGTCGTATTCTCCGATGGGCTGGCCGAAGCTGGCGGCCTCCTTTATCTTGGTGTTGAAGTTGACGGTGGTCTTGAACATTTTGTCGGCGAAGTGTGAGCGCAGTTCCGCCAGGATTTCGCGTGCCATTTTTGTTCTTATGTCATACATACTGGCGAGGACTTTGACGTCTATGTGCTGGTTGCATCGTTCGCAGAGGATGTTTAACGTCTCGAGCTGTTTGCTGAGCCCGTGGAGGGAGAAGTAGCCGGTTTCGACGGGGACAATGACATCGGATGCCGTCCTTAGTGCGTTGAAGGTCAGCAGCCCTACGGCGGGCGGGCAGTCGATTATCGCATAGTCGTATTCGCCCTTGATATCGGCGAGGACATCTTGGAGGCACCTCTCACGCTCGGGGATGCCTGCCATTTGCTGCTCGAAAGCGGACAGGTCTATGCTGGCCGGCGCCAGCTCGAGGTTGTCGCTAATCTGCCAGAGTATTTCCGTCAGCTTTATCGGCTCGTTTCTGCTTCTGCTTATAAGGACATCGTAGATGCTCTGCTCGACCTGCTCTTCGGGCACGGCGAGACCGACGGCGCAGTGTGACTGTGGGTCCATATCGACCAGCAGGGTCTTTCGGCCTGCTTCTGCGAGCGCGGCGGCCAGATTTATCGCTATTGTTGTTTTGCCACAACCGCCTTTTTGATTAACTATAGCTATAATTCTCATAGTTTTTCCCTGCCTTTAATGATAACAGTATAGATATTTACGGTTCTTCCACAAAACAGGCCTTTTCAGTGTTGAGAACGGACAAACGCCCATCAGTATTATTCGGCAAAGAAATTCGAAAAACTTTACTTTTTTATTGGACCAGCCGATAAAAAACCTAAATAGCAGGATAAATAACGGCAAAGGATGTTACAGTCGGGTATTTTCAGAACAGCCGGCGGTTGGTGTTTTGTAAAAAAGGTGCGTAACCGGCTGGTTACACACCTTTTGGCATTTCTTTGCAGGGGTAATAAAATCGGTTGTCGGGGGCTGGTTGTGGGTTGTAATTGGCGGATGAAGATGATACGCTAACCGTTGTTTAGGTTTGGCTTTAAGGACGAAAGGGGTAAAGGCAAAATGACTGAAGACAAAAATAATCAGGGCAGCGGGGACATCGCTTTGCGGGAACTTAGATTAGAGGGTCTGCGGCAGCAGATTTGCGAGGCGGTAAGGGGCTTTGCCGAGCGGCTCGGCGCTGTGCTGGGTGACAATCTGCGAAGTGTTACCGTTGTCGGCAGCAGCTTGACGGATGATTTTGTGGCTGGTGAGAGTGACATCAATACCGTTATTGTTCTCGAACAGCAGAGGCCGGATTCGTTGAGAGCGATTGCCGGTATGGCGAAGTCGATGAGCAAGAGAAGACTGGCCGCCCCGCTACTTATGACGGCGGATTATATTGAGCGGTCGCGTGACGTTTTCGGTATTGAGTTTCTGGACCTTCAGCTGACCCACAAGACGATTTTGGGCGCCGACCCTTTTGAGAAGCTGACTTTCGGCAAGGGTGACGTTCGGCTGCAGTGTGAGCGTGAGCTGAAGGCGACACTTATCCGGTTAAGGCAGGGCTACATCGCATCGGCGGGCAACAGGAAGTTAGTTCGTGACATTCTCGCCTCGGCGGCGGGCGGGCTGGTGCCGTTGCTGCGGGCGATGCTGTGGTTGAGGGGCATTGACCGGTAGCGGCGGGCTGAGCCGGTATTTGAAAAGGCGGCGGAGCAGTTTTCAATTGATGTTGATTTTCTTAGAGCGGCGAGGAGATGGCGGCACGAGAAGGTTCGCCTGCAGGAAAGCGAGGTTGCAGCGGCCTTTGAGTCCGTCTATAAAACCGTTGAGCGATTGGCAGTTATTGTTGACGAGCTTGAGGTCTGATGATGCGTAGATTCGTTTTTACACTGATAGCGGTGCTGCTGGTGATATTGGCTGTGGCGGGGGTCGGCCTGGGGCGGGTCGAATTACCGATGCCCAGCCGATACGTTGAGGATTATGCCGGTGTGATAGACGGCGGCGAGGAGCGTTCGCTTAACGGGATACTGCAGGAGTTAGAGCAAAGAACGGGCGCTCAGTATATCGTTCTGACCGTGCCGACGACCGAGGGATTGCCTATCGAGCAGTTTGCAATTGAATTAGCTGAAAAGTGGAAATTAGGACAGGCGGGCAAAGATAACGGGATGCTCTTTGTCCTTGCGAAAGACGACAGGCGGTGGCGGTTCGAGGTCGGTTACGGGCTGGAGGGCTTTATTACGGACCAGTACTGCGGCCGGGTCGGCAGGGATGTACTGGTGCCGTATCTCAAGAGGGGCGACTATAACGAGGGGATTTACCGGGCCAATGCGACGATTGCCCAGAAGATAGCTAAAGAGTACGGTGTGGCCCTGAGTGGTATGCCTAAGCTGTCCCCTGTGCCGGAAAGGCCGAGGAGGGTGGGGTTGCCCTGCTGTAGTTTTCTGCTGTTGTTGTTGCTATTTTTAATTTTGTTTGGCGGTCTGGGCAGAGGGATGGGGTTGTGGTTTTTTCTGCCTTTTATGCTCGGCGGGTTTGGTGGCTACGGCGGGTTTGGCAGAAGCGGCTCATACGGTGGGGGCAGCTTCGGCGGCGGGTTCGGCGGGTTCGGCGGTGGTATGGGAGGTGGATTCGGCGGAGGCGGGGCGAGCGGAGGATGGTAGAAAAGACAGAAGACAGAAGACAGAAGACAGAGGTCAGATAAAGATAGATTGTGGAGGTATGAAATGAGAGATGCCGGCAAAGGATGGGTAGTTTTAATTGTAATACTGGCGGTTGTGCTTGTCGTCGGTGTCGGGATATTTAAATGGTACATCGGCGGATACAACAGGGCGGTCAACTTTGAGCAGGCGGTAGAGAGCGCCTGGGCCAACATTGACGCTGTGCTGCAGCGCCGGCTCGACCTGGTTCCTAATCTCGTTGAGACGGTCAAGGGATACGCAACACACGAAAGAGAGCTTTTCGAGAACATAGCCAAGTCACGGGAGAAGTACTTTCAGGCGGGTACCAGAGCGGGCAAAATCGAGGCCTCGAACGAGCTTGGCGGGTTTTTGGGTAGGCTTTTGCTTCTTGTCGAGCGGTATCCTGATTTGAAGGCCAGCGAGAACTTCCGCGACCTTCAGGTCGCACTGGAGGGCACGGAGAACCGTATAGCCGTTGCCCGCACGAGATATAACGAGTCGGCCAGGCAGCTTAACTCTTATTCTCGTCAGTTTTTCGGGACGTTTTTCTGCAGGCGGGCCGGCGTGGAGCCGGCTGAATACTTCGAGGCCAGCGAGCAGGCGAAGACCGAGGTGCCGAAGGTAGAGTTTTAGGGCGGAGGCGAGCGCGGTTTTTGTTTCAGGGTGCAGCGGCGATTATGTGGGCGAGAGAAGGTGATAGATTTTAATTTTGCTTGCGGCGGTTTTGGGTTTTGGGATAATGGCGGTGGCAAGAGAATCGTAAGTCAGGAGGATATATTATGAAACGTGCGGCGGTTTTAGTTTTCATTATGTTTGTCGTGTTGTGGGGTTGCGGGATGGTCTTTGCGCAAGGTAAGGGCAAAGATAAAGGTGCGGGCGGACAAGCCAGGCGGCGAGAGCGTGTGGAGAAAAAAGAAAAAGAGCGCAGCGCCGAGACGGATGAGCAGGTTGAACAGCGTCGTGCCCAGAGGAGCGGCCGAAGACGTGAACGTGAGCGACCCGCAGCTCAGGAAAGAAAGCGTGTCCGGCAGGCGCAGAGAGAGACAGAAGAAGAGGGTGAAGCAAAAGGTAAGGGCAAAGAGAAGGCCGGGGCGGCGAAGCAGGCCGGTGAAGAGGAAAAGGCGGCAGGTGAGGGCCATCAGCAGCAGCTAAGGGCGATGGAAGAGCAGCTTGCACATGAGGAGGCAAAGCATACCAGGCGAGCGGCACGGCTGGGGCGAATCCGGGAATTGGCTGCTGCGCAAAACGACACAAAAATGCTTGAGCGGGTCGATAAGCTGCTGGCGAAGGAGCAAGGACGCTATGACCGCAAACGACAGCGAATGGAGAAAAGAAGGGGAAGGGTTCTTGAGGTTATCAAGAAAGGTGTCAGCGAAGAGACTGAGCGGCCCCGGGAAAAAGGTAAAGGCAAGGATAAAGAAAAAGATAAAGATAAAGAAAAAGACAAGGTCGAAGAAACAGAACAAGAAGCTGAGCGGTAGTGACATCTTTAGCGGGTGTAGTTTGTGAGCGGCAATGGGTTATGAAAGGGCAATAAAATGGCACGGAAAATACTGATTACGGTCGTCGTGACGGCAATAAGCGTTTTTTTGGTGACGGGATGCAAGAAAAGCCCGGGCGGGGGCGGGTCGAGTGAGCCGGAGATAAAGACTTCAGCGGAATATAAAGCCGAGGCGGAGAGTGAAATCACCGCAGAGAATGTGGCCGAGGAGCTGGAGAGAATGGAGAAGGAGCTGGAGGCCGAGCTCAGCCAGGAACAATAATCGGCGCAGGTTTGCTGTTTAGAAAAGTGGAAAGTTAAAAGTGAGCTAACTCGTGCTACGTAGCGAAGCTACTCTCTTCTTCGCCCTGCGTAGCGGGCTTCGCAGAGCAGGGTCGCAGAGTAGCAAGTGCCTAAAGTGAGCTAAAGTTTAGGCACTCCAAACTTTGGTTCATTTCGGGAGGCGAGTGATGAGGTACGGGGTTATTCGGTGTCTTCTTTCTGCAGCAGTTCAATAATCTCTGCCTTTGTTGGCAGAGCTTCGATTGAGCCGAATTTTGTACAGGCCAGGGCCCCTGCCGCCGAGGCGAATTTGACAGCCCCTCTTACGTCATCCTTTACGGCACAGTAGGCAGCTAATGCGCCGGCGAAGGCATCTCCTCTGGCGGTCTGGTCAACAAGCTCAACCTCAAAGGCGGGGATGTGGTCGGCACTGTCCCTGTCAACGACCATACAGCCGCGTTTTCCCATCGTTATGACTGCGCAGGCGGCGCCGCGGGCGACCATATCCGAGCCGATAAGCTTGGCGGTATGGATGTTAGCGTCGGCCTGCTCGGTGATGTCGGCGGCCTCGTAGAGGTTCGGAATCAGGATATCGGCTGAAAAGTATTCGATGGGCAGGTCGTTGTTTTCTCTGCCGGGCTGCTTCATCGGCCTGGCGGGGTTGAGGATTATCTTCGTGTTGTGAACCTTTGCGTAGCTGATGGTCTTTGCGACGGCGTCCTGCGGTAATTGGCTGTGAATCAGGCAGACGTCGGCGTCTGAGATAATCTGTTCGGCGTTACCGATATCCTGCGGCAGTAAGGCGCTGTTGGCGCCTGTATAGGTGATGGTGGTGTTTTCACCTGCGGCATTGACCAGCGTTACGACAACGCCGGTATTCTTGGCCTCGGTGGTATAGACGAAATCGGTATTTACGTTCAATTCTGCCAGGTTTGTTCTGGCCATTTTGCCGAACGGCCCGCTGCCGACCTTGCTGATAAGATGGACGCTGCAGCCGCACAGTACGGCCTCTACCGCCTGATTTAGCCCTGGGCCGGTGGTGGTGTATGAAAGGGTTGAGCCAGCAACGGCCTTTCCGGAGGATGGGATTCGGCCGCACCGTATCACCATATCCACATAGGTGCCGCCGACTACGACTACTTTGGGCGTCCTTCCCTGCATTTTTGTCCCTGAAGACTGTTTTCGGCAGTTAGTATAACGGACAAGGCGCTGGATGCAAATCTTTTTTTAGTTGGTTGTTGTTAGTTGTCTGATGCTCGTTGCTCCACCGCCGGTCGTCCGGGGGGCCTCTACAGGTAATCCGTAGACCCCTACGAGTCATCCGTGGCCTTCTACAACTCATCCGTAGAGAGCAATGAGTCATCTGCAGGATTCTACGGTCCATCTGGGGATTTCTACGGATCATCCGTAGACTTCTACAAGTCATCCGTAGAAAGCAACGGGTCATCCGCTGCCCTCCACGAGTCATCCACTCGGTGGAGTAAGTTACCCATTCCCCGGAGGCAATCTCTCACTCCACGGAGTAGGTCATCCGCTCCAGAGAGGCAGTAGTCCACTCCAGGGAGTAAGTCTCTCCCTCCGCGGAGACAGTCTTTCACTCCACGGAGTGGGCCATCCGCTCCAGGGAGTAGGTCATCCACTCCACGGAGTGAGTCATCCGCTGCCCTCAAATCGCCGTTTTTAGGCCAAAAATCAGGGTTAGTTGGCGGCGAATCAAACTGGTTTTGCCTCTGTGCAGCGATAAATTAAGTCGACTTAGCTATTAGGTTCTGCCGCCTGACGAGAGTTGCTCCTGCTGTCAGGCGATAGAAGGAGCATTAAAAGCATTTTTTCCCGATAAAAAATAGATATTTTTCCGGTGCAGTGACAACAGTGTGGCACACTGAGTGAAAATTCTTTTTTTGAGTGGTTCTTTAGGTCATCTGCGGCTGGCGGACGGTCGGGGCCTTGCATCCATCCCTAAACTCCTCACTCGAAAGGGGAAGGGGATTGGGGAAGTTTTAGCCAACTACTGCTACTCCGCTCAAACGCCGCGGGGGCTTTTTTGACACGGATTAACGCTGATTTACCTGCCGAAGGCGGGTTTTTTCAGGCAGGATTGACAGGAGGTTTTATTCGAGCCACGAGCGGATAATTAACCTTTATCCCCCCTGGTTTTCAGCCGATATAAGTTTACAGGTTCTTATGGATATGCTTTTAAGTGGGGGCTGCAAAGAAAAGCGGAATAAAATGGATAAACAGAGTAGTAAGGGGGAGCAAAGATGGCAAAGAAAAAAGCTGGTTCTGTGAAAGGCAAAAAGTTATGAGACTGAAAAAACACCGATTTTTGAGGGTCGAGTTGGGGGTGTTGATTTTTGTGGTTTGCATCTGGGTTGTTAAGTCAGCAACAATTGATATTGACAGTGTGAAAGCTGGCGTCCTCAAACAGGTCGTCAAAGTAGATAGAGATAATGTCGAGGCTTATCGTTTTCTTGCTGCGTACTACGACCGTTCGCACGACTTTGAAAAGGCCGCAAAGTTTGCGAACCAATTGGTGCGAATAGAGCCAAATGAACCGAAAACATGGAATGACTTGGGTGATGAGTATGCAAACTGCGGTCGTTACGAAGAGGCAATAATGGCTTACAACAAAGCTGCGCAGCTTGACCCAAACTGGCCTTGGCCTCATATTTGCTTGGCTTTCACCTACAAAGACCTACACCGTTACAATGAGGCTATAGAAGAGGTGGAGCAGGTTATTAAACTGGAACCTGACGTTGTAGGTCTAAAAGTGGTTCTGGCCGATTTTTACTCGCAGGCAGGTCAGTATGAAAAGGCAGTAGCTGCTCTTAAACAGGTCGTAGACGCGGAGCCAGATAGTTCTCAAGCATACTACAAGCTTGGAGAAGTATATCTCAAAATGGGCAACAAGAATTTGGCTTTGGAGCAATATAAGACATTAAAAAGTTTGGACGAAGACTTGGCCAGCCAGCTTTTCGAATTAATTTACAGATAGTTGTCTATTAAAAGGACCTGCATAGAGTTATTAGTCCTTAATGAACGGGATTGCAAAAAAGTGACTTAAAGCAATACAAGGATAAAAAGACAACTAAACCGGCTAATTTTAAGGGGGCGATAAAATGACTGAAGAGGCAAAAATAGAACAAGTATACAAAGACAGTTATGACAAAGGACACAAGGATGGTTATGTAAAGGGCTGCGAACAACAAACAGCTACAGAGGTTCCTTTGAGAAATTCTGAAAAAATCATGTCAAGCAATGCAGAGCGAACCTTTGATAAAATCCGTAACAGCAAAGCAGTTGCTTCGCTCGTCTTTGGCATCATTGCATTGGAGTATCCTTTTGGATTGTGGGGGCTAATGTCAGGGGCAGCAGCTACTTTCTTTGGCATTATTGCAAAGGGTAAGATACACAAGAGCAGAAACACTAAAGGACAGAAAAAAGCTTCTTGGGGCATTGTGTTAGGAATAACGGCTATTGTTATCAGTGCAATTTTCTTCGTGCTTACCGTTAATACTCACGGGTGTCTAAAGAACTTGGTCCAGAACAACCCACATGCCTTACAATGGTATAGCACTAACGGCATAGTCGAACAGCAGTGGATACTTGGCGGTCTGAATCCAAACCAAACGGAGATACAACAGGAATCAAGAGGCCGTATCCCTAGACCAATTGGCTTCGTGGAGAATTGGGGCAGAACCGACTGGTTGCAAAAAAACCCTTTTCAGCCATTTAGCATAGCAAAGACTATTGATGTTTATCGCACTACGCGGCGATTGCAGAAGGATGAATCCGAAAAATATTGGGGGGATGCAGGATTCGACCCGAAAGAGGGCAAAACGAGGGATCAACGGGTAATCGAAGAATACTTGTTAGCCTTAAAAGAAGTGTCGGTAAGGGGCAAAACTTTTTGGGCTAGGGTTGGGGACGAACTTGTCCCCGTAATGGTAATACTCGTAACCATATTTTTATGTCTTCATGGGGACTTGCCTCTTGTAATGAGCAATAAAAGGTATACCTCATTTCAAGCAAGCATTCCAGGTCATCTGTTGGTGTCCTTATGCAAGAAATTGTAAAAGAGAAAAAAGCATGTTAGAAAAAAGACCGCATTTCGTTCCATGTGTTATTGTAGCCGTAATGCTGTTTTTGGCATTAGCATCCTGGCCTTATGGTTATTATCAACTGCTTCGAATCTTCGTTTGTGGGGTGTCCGCTTATGCAGCATTTCTGGCCTACAACTGCCAAAGGATATGGGCAACTTGGATATTTGGTTTTATCGCTGTTCTCTTCAATCCGCTAATCCCGATTCACCTTTCGCGAGAACTTTGGGAGCCGATAGACGTGGTTTGTGGCGTATTATTTATTGTTATTGCAATTAAATCAATGTACCTGCAATATCATCGGACAAAAAACGAAGAATTGAAGGGAAAGTAATGGAAAACAAGACACTGTTCTCAATAGAAGATATAATCGAACTTAGACAAAGCGATCAAGAAGCCGGTGACCCTATGGCTTTGTTAGCGGCATTTTCTTCTTTACATATCAAGAAGGGGTTTGTCCTCCATGCTTACCCATATTGTACACAAAGGGGTGGAGTAGGTAATGTCCATGCTGTACCAGAGTTATCTAGTATCTCAGACCCAGAAGAATACGAAACGACAGATTTATTTGAATTAGCTCGTCCGTTTTCTATCGATAATAGCTGCTTGGATGGTCTCACGACGGATGGGCCGGTTAAGCTACCACATCCCCCAGATGCCTTAGATAACGTAATGGAAGCTATCGAAGGGGATAGGACTCCTTGGTCTTACTTGTCAGCATCCATCTTTGCACGTGAGATTGCTGAGTTCGGTGCGTCTTGGCATGGCGTAATCTGGTCTACTCACACAATACTCAGCGGAGACCCTTGGATCTTTCCTCATGTTTGGTGGGAAGAAGATGAAAAAGGACTATTATCTGAGCATGGTTGGCAGTGGTTGTTCCGTAGACCATCTGAATGGAAACCATCGGTTGTTTGTAATAATGGAGTCACTTTTGTTAAATTCTATACCTACAGCATGCTTGTACAAGAAGCGATTTATTGCTTTACAGATATTTATGAAGCTAACAATTACAAGTTTAAATGGGACGTCGAAATAATTGCAGAGGGACCAAGCAGCATGTTATTTTGAAGAAAAAGTTGAAGGTTTTAAGAATTATTAGATACGCTGCCAATAAAGGGGTGCATAGAAAAGCTATTAACTATCAAAGAAGAAGATATAAAAATGAATCTTAAAGAATCGTATAAAGATTTCTCTGGTGAGAGCAGCGACAATTCGCAAGCGTCTGCGATGGGCAAAAGAAAAAACCGTGTGCTTGCTGTTATCCTTGGCCTTCTCTTCGGGCCTTTCGGAACAATTTATTTTGGTTGGGCAGTATTCCTTACAACCTTGATTGCTTATCTTCTCGTATTTTTGTTGGTAATACTGTTCTCACCATTCCGGATGCCAACAGAGTGGTATGGTCTTATATTGAATTTATTCTATGGTTTCTGGGGTTTTATGCTTGCATCATTACACAATGAATTTCTTGAAAAAGGCGAAACCGCCAGTCTTGCTGGATATAACCTTATTGGTATGAATGGGTGGCTGGTCCGATATATATCGTTGACCGTAGGATTATATTCTATGGTTATTTTTTTCTCAGAAGGTCGATGGATAGTTGCAATTTTGATCCCTATTCTCTTTATTCCATTAGTTATATGGTGTGTAGAAGGTATGATAGAGTTTCTAACAGTTCTTATTGTAGCCGTAACGGGTTTTTGGCATTAGCGTCTTGGCCTTATGGTTATTATCAACTGCTTCGAATCTTCGTTTGTGGGGTATCCGCTTATGCAGCATTTCTGGCCTACAATTGCCAAAGGATATGGGCAACTTGGATATTTGATTTTATCGCGGTTCTCTTCAATCCGCTAATCCAGATTCACCTTTCGCGAGAACTTTGAGAGCTGATTGATGTGATTTGCTCCATATTGCTTACCTGATTAAGAGAGCTTATCAATCAGTAGTTACAAAAAAGACTGACTTTTATTTGGAGATGCTCTAATATGAACTATAGACTCGACATATACGACACGCATAAGGATTATATAGCATCCAAAGAGTTCTCAGCGTTTGATTCATCGACAGCTATACCTATCCCAAACGTTGGGGATTGCATCTATGTGCCGAGTGGATGTGGTCCGGATAGCAAACAAGCGAAAGATGTGAAGGTGGTAAAACGCCAATTCACATACCATCCCGCAGTCCAGAATGACGATGCATGTGTCCGTGTGGAACTGTATTGCGATTCTATAGCAGGGACATAGCTGCCAACAATTAACTTAACCAAATTATAGGATGGTAATGATAAAAGGCAGCCGGAGTTTTAACTTCTTCAGAACCGCCTTGCTTATGGTGGAATCCATCCATGTCTAAAAAGACCTCTATGGTTTTCCGATGGACTCCTTAGGATAACGGATTACGTCCTTTTTACCGCTGTCGCCAAGCTCCTCTTTTAGGTCCCTCCTCTCGACATCTTTTTGCCTCACACTCTGAAGTAGGCAAATCTTCATATTTTGCATCGGTATGTCTACATCCTTTGTTAAATCTACTCTTGTCGATGACTTGTATCGAGGTGCAAAGTGGTACAAGTACTAGTGGTGTAATATCATCATTATTTCCAGCGACTATTTTTTCTATTCCTTCACTTCTTTCCACAATTAAGTTGTCCCAACTGATTTGCTCAGGTTGCTTATCGTTCAATACAGCTTGAACCATCGTGTCCCAAATTCCAGAATCTAATACGTGGAATATTTTTGAACTGGGCACCTTAAGCACCCAAAGCCTACTTATCTCATTTTGGTTCCAATGTTTATACGCTGGATAGCACCAGAGGAAATCAAGAGTGCCTACCTTCTCCTCTAATTTCTTATAGAGTGGCTGTAGCCTATGCCAAGTATCTTTGCCCCATCTTATGAGACCCTTAGAAGGGTCGTGTTTTTCCTTGGTGATATCCCAATCAGGCAGTTGCCATGTGTACAATCGTAAGTACTCGTCCATCTAAATTGCTTTTACTCCCAAATAAAACTCCCCATCTTTTCCTTAAAACTCGTCTCTGGTTTGCCTCCAGTGGAATACCAATAGTCAATAGGAAATAGAAAATATTCAATTCAACAGCCGCCCCAGTTGCAAGCCCCCGTTGTTAGCTGGTTTTAGATTATAACTTCTCTGTCAAAAACCACAAGATTTTTTTCGTGGTTAATTATCTATCAGTTCCCTCGGTCCTGCTCGGGATGTTCGTAAAAAAACTCGCGTTTTCTGTAAATCCTGCTTGTATGTAATGCGGAAAACCGGTAATATATAGCCGGCTGAGAGAAAACAGCCAATAAGTAAGAATCACTGAGATTCTAAGCGTTTCGAGGGAAATCAGGAGAATTTGTCTTCGGGAACGTTTAGGAAGCTCGGTGGCTTTCGTTTAGGCGGAAGCCACCGTATGCTTTTGTGCTGCTTGGGCACAAGAGCCGGTGTCCTCTCGTAGTCTATAGAAAGAGCACCGTTTGCTTTCGCGTCCCGAAAGGCTCTCCTGAGCCTCCCTCGAGCGCAAGGCGGCGGTGCTCTTTTCATTCCGCTAGCGCGGGGCATTTTAGTTCTGCAAAGCGGGGGAAAGTCGCTCGCCTGCCCTCGAAGGTTGTAGTCGGGGGATACTCGTATCTCGAATAATTGATGGATAGGAACGGCTTTATCCGTGTAAATCAGTGTGAATCAGTGTCTAAAAAACTCTGTGGACTCTGTGGGCTCTGTGGCTGAACAAATAGCACGCAGTAACGGCTTGGGCGTATGTCCCGAACGGAGGTGATAATGAAACTTACACCCGGAAAGGGGCTGTTTCGGCTGGCGATGGTTGCAGCAGGGGTTTTGATTGGTCTGCCGTTTGTAAGGTCTTTTTCTTTTATTGTTGTATGTGCGTTATTGTGTATCGGCTGGGTTCTTTACTGGTTTATTGGCGGCTTTTTTGATGTTGATTGAAGGTGTATAGAATTGGTGAAGGCATGCTGCACGGCCTGTTCGTTCCGCTCCCCCCCACGGAACCGGTCCGACCGCGGCGGGCTTGAGGCCGTGCAGTGCCTTTTTTAGACAAACCGAGGGCCGCAAATCCTGATAAGGCCGAGCAGGCACCTCAGTTGTCGGAGGCGGCGGCGAGCAGGTTATTGGCGGCGTTGGCAGAGGAAAAAGGCGAAGAAAGTGCAAAGTTAAAGGTTGAAAGTTAAAAGAGAAAGGTGTAAAGTTACTCAAACTGACCGTTCCTTAGGGACGGGTCAGTTTGAGCGTCGTTCGTCGCTCCGCCGTTAGGCGTCCTGCGGAGTATGTCGTGCATTGAAGCCGACTGCGTCGGTGAGTGATTGAAGCTCTTATATGATAAGGAATTAAACAAGTTGTGTATATTAAACCGGTCAGTTTGAGTAAGGTTAGCAAATCGTAATTCGCGAATCGAAATTTGAAAGGGAACTGAAATGGCTAAGAAAACGTTATTTTGTATGGCAGTTATCGCTGTAATGGTTTTTAGCGGTTCGGCGTATGGGGGCAAGACGCTTGCTTTCCCCGGTGCCGAGGGTGCCGGTGCTTATACTGTCGGCGGTCGCGGCGGACGGGTTATCGCAGTTACCAACCTCAACGACAGCGGGCCGGGCAGTTTGCGTGCGGCCTGCGAGACAAAAGGCCCACGTATTGTGGTGTTTCGGGTTTCGGGTACTATAGCGTTGAAGGCGGCACTGACCATTAAAGAGCCATATATTACCATTGCCGGCCAGAGCGCTCCGGGCGCGGGGATATGTCTGAAGAACTACCGGCTTGATGTCTCGGCCGATAACGTGATAATCCGCTATATACGGTGTCGGCCCGCCGACAACATGGAAGGGACAGAGGGCTTTCGCGGCGATAATATAGACTCCCTGGACGCACACAGGGCAAAGAACATCATTATCGACCACTGCTCGGCGAGCTGGTCGGTGGATGAGACGCTTTCGTCCACCTACACGGATTTGATTACGGTTCAGTGGTGTTTGATTACCGAGAGTTTAAACTGCTCTGCGCATCACAAGGGCTGCCACGGGTATGGTTCATTGATACACGGCGGAAAGGGGGCACAGTGCAGTTATCACCATAATTTTTATGCTCATCACAGCAACCGGAATCCGCGGCCCGGCGGGGATTATCCTTTAGAGCAGGACCCTGAGGGCTGGACTTTTGATTTCCGCAATAATGTGGTGTACAACTGGGGCGGCAAAGGGGCCGGTTATAATATGGACAAAGATAAAATCACCAGAATGAACTTCGTTGGGAACTACTATGTATCCGGGCCGAATTCGAGAGGCGATATTGCCTTTCGTGAGAGCTGTCCTTATAGTAAGGCGTATTTCAGCGGCAACTGGATGAACGGCGCCTGCCCTGCTGACCAGTGGGAGCTGGTTACTTTTAACGACAAGTCGATGACCGCCGAGCACGTTCAGGCCTACAAGCAGTCGAAGCCGTTCAAGGTCGCTGCTGTTACCACCGATGATGCGTACACGGCCTGTCAGCGGGTTTTGGCCGATGCCGGTGCGACGCTGCCTTTGCGTGATGCGGTAGATGCCCGCGTGGTAAATCATATAATAAACAAGTTAAGCGGCAGCGGCGATGTCGGTAAAATCATCGATGACGAGGACGAGGTTGGCGGCTGGCCCGAATTAAAGTCGGCGCCTGCGCCGAAGGACACCGACAGCGACGGTATGCCGGACGCCTGGGAGGTAAGCTACGGACTTAATCCTGCCGATGCCGGCGACAATATCGCTGATACCGACGGCGACGGATATACCAATATCGAGGAGTTCCTGAACGCTACCAGCCCCAAGGTAAAGGACATCTGATAACAGTCTTGTTGTTTATTGATTTGTTTTTCCGATTTATCCTTTGTGGTATAGAGGGTGTAAAGTTTGGAGTGCCTAAAGTGCCTAAATTTTGGTTCACTTTAGTTCACTTTATAGCGTTTATGGCCAGTCAATCGTGTTGCTTGTGGCTTTTGAATTAGACAATCACCATTTAACCATACTCACAGCTCTTCAGGGGGAGAATAGTTGTGTCAAAATCGACTCAGAATAATCTATAACCGAAGGTTGCCTATCATCTTATGGCAGAACGAGTTACAGGCATATAAGAAGAACGCAGCACATTTGTACTGATGGATATCGCACATTTTGCCGATATTTATGTAAGATAATCTTACATCCTATTGACAGATTTTATTTCGGAAGGTATAATATAAACGTATAAATGATGATTAAGGAGGTGGTTATGGCTTCGGAATTTGATAAAAAAACCGGTCGAAGAATCGCTATGTTAAGGGAACAAGTAGGTCTGTCCCAAGAGGATGTCGCGGCTCGTCTGGGGGTAAAAAGAGTAACCCTTTCTCAAATGGAGACCGGCGAGAGGAAAATAACTGCGCAGGAAGCTATAAAACTTTCGCAGATTTTCAATACTACAACGGATGTTCTTCTTGATCCTCAGAAGGACATCGTTGTGAATCTTGAGAAAGATCCCGAATCCAAGAGTGGGAGGAAGACGGAACTGCGAATAAGCGTTCCTCAGAAGAATGTGGCAAAATTCAAAGAGATCTTACTCTATATTCTCAAGCAGGTCGGTTCCAAACCCAATATAGGCGAATCAGTGTTATACAAACTTCTTTACTTTATGGATTTCGACTATTACGAAAAGTATGAGGAACAGCTAATCGGAGCAACATATGAAAAAAACCGTTATGGTCCGACTCCAGTAGAGTTTGCCAAAATTGTAGAACAGATGGAGGGCAAAGATCTTGTTAAGGTTAGGACAAAGTATTTCAAATACCCCCAGACAAAGTACCTTCCGTGTCGCGAGCCAGACTTGTCAAAACTGGGCGCCAGGGAACTCGAAACGATAGACCATGTTCTGAAACGGATGTCGGATATGAATGCCATCGAAATAAGCGCATATTCCCACGATGATGTCCCGTGGCTGACAACAGAAGGCGGCGCAGTAATTGACTACGAAGCTGTTTTCTATCGCACGCCTGCTTATTCTGTGAGGTCATACGATGCCGAAGATATTCAGTGAAGTAAGGAGACTGCCTGAATTCGATAAAGATTTCAATAGACTCCAAAAAAAGTTCAGAACGCTTGAAGAAGACTTGCAGGTATTTATCGAGAGACAGTTAAAACTCCTTCATAAACTCGGCCAAGACAATCGGGGATGCGTTCGAATATCTGACCTTGATATGCCGTATCCTCACATATATAAAGCCAGGAAATTTGCCTGCAAATCGCTCAAGGGAAAAGGTGTCGCAAGCGGAATCCGGGTAATATATGCCCATTATCCACAGGAAGACGTAATAGAGTTTATAGAAATATACTACAAGGGCAATAAGGAAAATGAGAACCGCGACAGAATATTGAACAAATACCGAACTTAACGGTCCGGTTTAATCATACACTTGTCGTAATCTCAATATCAAAATCAACACTCTACAAGGGGGACATTATGGCGAATCTGCTTTGCGCAAAATCTAAAGCTGCAATTACGCAGAAAGCTGTAGGCATTTACTCGGCACTTCGGCGGAGTCGGCCGGCGACAAAACGGGATTTGAAAAATTACGTCAAGGTCTTTTTGGGTATTGATATTCCCGACAGGAAAATCTGTGCGGAACATAATAGTCCGATGGACTATCTGTGGCACAGTTTCTCTGCTGATTTTTCAGCGGACAGGCCGGCAAACGGCGATGCGGTAGTTTGGGCCAATCGCGGCGGCGGCAAGACCGAATTGGCTGCGATTGCAACGCTTCTGGATTGCGTCTTTAAGCCGAGCTGCCAGGTGAGGATTCTGGCGGGGTCGGGTGAGCAGGCCGGCAGGATGTACGAATATCTGACCGGCTTTTTAAACGGCGGCTTCGGTGATTTTTTAGCCGGGGCGGTTCGCAAGGACAGGTGCCGGTTTGCGAACGGCTCGGCGGTGGAGGTTCTCACGCAGTCGCCGGCCAGTGTTCGCGGCCAGCACATCCACAAGCTGCGGTGCGACGAGGTCGAGCTATTCGATGAGAACGTGTTTGCGGCAGCCAAGTTCACCACCCACAGCACGGCGGGGCTTGTCGCTGCGATGGAGATGATAAGCACGATGCACCGGCCTTATGGGCTGATGCAGAAGATAGTCTCATCGGCGCCCCAGGACGGCGTGCCGGTATTTAAGTGGTGCCTGTGGGAGGTGATTGAGAGATGCATCGGCCGGAATTGTTCGCAGTGTCCATTGTGGGACGACTGCGGCGGCAGGGCCAAACGGGCCGACGGGTATCTGAAAATCGACGACTGCATAACACAGAGGCGTCGTGCCAGCAGGGCCGGCTGGGAGGCGGAGATGCTGTGTAAAAGGCCTTCGCTTGAGAACGTTGTCTTTGCCGAATTTGATTCAACTATTCACGTTAAGCCGGTCGATTACGATGCGAATCTGCCCTTGTACCGGTCGCTCGATTTCGGGTTTGTCAATCCGTTTGTGTGCCTGTGGATTCAGGTCGATGGCGAGGGTGTCGTGCGGGTGATAGATGAGTACGTTCGCAGCAGGGCGACGATTGACGTGCACGCCGAGGAGATAAAGGGCCGAACGCCCGGCGGCGAGGGCCGGTTGGCCGGGACGTTTTGCGACCCTGCCGGTGCCGGCGTGAACGACGTTACCGGCACGAGCATTGTGCGGGAGCTGCGGTCGATGGGGGTAGCTGTGCGGTATCGGCGGAGTGGTATCCTCGAGGGTATTGAGCTTATCCGCAGGGCCATTCGGGCCGGCGATGGGAAGAGCCGGCTGGTGATTTCGCCTAACTGTCAACGATTGATAGAGGCGATGCGGTGTTATCATTATCCGGACAGTTTAGCCGGTAGCAGTGCGGAGCTTCCGCTGAAAGACGGTGTTTACGACCATCCGATAGATGCTTTGCGGTACTTTTTCGTCAACTACAGCCGCAGCGTCAAGGCCACGACCCGGCGGTATTAAATGCAACTGATTTTTTGTGCGCAAAGAAACAGGGCTGGGAAGCGGAGGAAGAGGAGAAAGCGAAATATTCCCAGCCCTATTAAGATGCTTTGTCAATCAATGCGGCAAAAGGTCTTTATAATCTATACTGCTATTGCCGAAAAAATGTTCATCTCCTAAAAAAACAATATCCCTTCCACAAAATACGCCGGCAGGGATACATTACTGATTAGCTGCCAAACTCGAAGCACACGCCTTTAGCTTGCATTTCACAAGAAATTATACTAAAATACGTTTTGAAGGCAAGTAAATTCGGCGAAAAATATAAAATTTTTTTAAGGATTGTTATGCTTACAGACAACATTCTCGAACTTATCGGCAATACGCCGTTGCTGCAGTTAAAAGGCGAGCGGGTTTTTGCCAAGGCGGAGTTTTTAAATCCCGGCGGCAGTATCAAGGACCGTGTTGCGCTGGCGATGTTAGAGGCGGCGAAGCGGGACGGCAAGCTCAAACCGGATTCAATAGTCGTCGAGCCGAGCAGCGGCAATACCGGTATCGGGCTGGCTCTGGTCGGCCGGCTGATGGGCTACCGCGTCCGGATTGTTATGCCGGAGGGTATGAGCGAGGAGCGGAAGAAGCTGATAAAGGCGCTGGGCGCCGAGCTTGTTCTTATACCCGACGAAGAGGGCCTGGGCGGTGCGGTCAGGCGGGTCGAGCAGATGGCGGCCGAGGACAGCCGGATTTTTGTGCCGCAGCAGTTCGAGAACCCTGAAAATCCGCGTGTCCATTATGAGCATACCGCACGCGAGCTTTGGCGGCAGATGGGCGGTGATATCGGCTGCTTCGTGGCGGGCGTCGGCAGCGGCGGGACGCTGCAGGGGGTCGGCAAATTCCTCAAAGAGCACAAGCCCGACACCAAAATCGTGGCCGTCGAGCCGAAGGACAAGTCCGCCATTTTAGGGCACGAGCCCGGGCTGCATCAGATTCAGGGTATAGGCGACGGCTTTGTGCCGGACGTGCTCGACGTGGCGATGGTCGATGAGGTTGTGGAGGTAACCGATGACGATGCGATAGAGACCACCCGCCGATTGAGCGCCGATTACGGGCTTTTGGTCGGTATCAGCTCCGGTGCGAACGTCTGGGCGGCAAGACAGCTTACAAAAACCATCGCCGGCAATATCACTACCGTGCTGCCGGACCGGGCCGAGCGATACTTCAGCACGGCGCTACTGTAAATAGCGGATAGCGTATAGCGTTTAGCGTATAGGTGGTAGGGTATAGAAAATCGAGTATCGGGCATCGAGCATATTTTCCTTGACAAATCACGCCTTATGGGGTATCCTGTATATTGCCTGCTGGAGGCGGGTTTTTTAGTTAAATTCTGGAGATTGAGATGAAATCGAAGAAGAAAAGAAAGATTGGTTTTACCATAATAGAGCTGCTTACCGTTATGAGCATCATCGTGGTACTGATTAGCTTGCTTGTTCCGAGCTTGAATGCGGTAAGGCGGTATTCGCGGGTCGTAACGCAGAGAGGGCAGTTCCACGACATCCAGACGGGGCTGGAGATGTTCAGTATCGATTTTGACGGCTATCCGGACTCAATTGATAGTGGTTACCTTGCCCCCGCCCAACCCCCATACTGCGGTGCGATGAAGCTCTGTGAGGCGATGTTGGGCCAGGACGGTCTGGGATTTCACCCGGACTCGAAGTTCAGAGTGGACGGCCTGGACGGCCCCGCCGGTAACGACCTGTATCTTCCTAATCCAACTGCCGAGCAGCGCAGAGAGAGGAAAAATCCGTATATAGACATCGTTGGCAAATATAAGATGTGTGCCATAGAGGATTTGTATGGTGCTGGAATAGGGTCGTTTACTGACCCCTGTTCGACTGTTATTTCTGATGTATTCTATAGGATTAGAGGCCAGGTTACCGGCGATAAGCTCGGAATGCCCATATTATATTATAAGGCGGGTATAGGTAAACTTTATCACGACCCCAATATACTCGACAATCCTCCTTTGACATTTGATGATAATATCTACGATTACAGGGATAATAACCGTCTGGCCGAACTTAGAGTGCCTGACAGACTTAGCGACCCCCATCCGTTGTGGTATGATGATGTTGGCGTCCCCGATGTATTTTATGAAAATACGTTCAGCAAGAGGATTGCCGGTTTTGACAGGCCTTATAAGGAGGAATCTTACATTTTGATTTCGGCCGGCTGGGACGGCCTTTACGGCACGAGGGACGACGTCTATAACTTCGCCGAGAAGTAGCGGCGGGCTGTTTGCTATTTTTTGCTTTGTAGAAAACTTGGCCAACTGTCATTTCGAGCGAGCCGAAGGCGAGTCGAGAAATCTATTTTTAATAGATTTCTCCGCTTTGGGCCGCAAGGCGGCCCTTCGGTCGAAATGACAAGTCACTTTTCTACAGAGCACTATTTTTCTAATTTATGTATTTCTCGAACTGCTGCTGGAGTTGCTCTCCCGTTTTGTTCCCTTCGTAAATGAGCACGCGGAAGCCGAAGTGCGCCGATTCATTCGGCTGCAATGTAAGATTGAACGGCTGCGGATTGAGTTGGCCTGTATTCTGCTGGAAGATGAGCTGGCCTAAGGGATTTGCGGTGATAAGGCCGTAGCCCCTTGTGTGCCAGTAGGCGGGGTAGTTCACGCTTGAGGGGTGATTAAGAATAGCGATGCCGATTGTTTTGCCGTCTTTTCGGCCCTGCAGGCGGACCCATTGGGCGCGTTTGCCCCAGGTGTTTTTCTCGCCTTCGTCGCCGTTTGAGTTAAGGAATCTGCCGGTGCCGGTCTCACTAAGCCAGCCGGCGGCCTGAAAGGCAAACAGCCCATCCTTGTGGTCGCCGAATACCACTTTTGTATCCTGCGCAGTAAGGTCTATATCGAAGTCGATGGCGTATTCGTTTTCGCGGCCGTAGAAGACCATTTTCCGGTTTTCTTTCAGCAGCGTCTTGCCGTTCTTATCGAGCCAGTGCGAAACGGTTGCGAGTGTTCCTTTGCCGGTTCCGCCGGTCATTTCCGTTACTTCTGCGTGTTTGATATGTGCCGGCGAGGCGGGGTCGAGCCAGAAGTCGTCGCCGTTGACGTCGCGGTATGCGAACCACAGACCTTTATGGTGGGGATGTTCGGTGTTTTCGCCTTCAATCTGCAACAGGGGCCAGCCGCGATTTATCATAGCGCCGGACGGGCTGTTCAGCGGGAATAGAATCGGCTTTCCCAATCCGTCGCCGTAGCGGTAGCTGGTGAAGTGCCTGCCGTCGATTAGGCAGTCGATTTTATCTTCGGCTTTTACAAACTCTACCGTTGGCTTATGTTTTTTTTTAACCGTGGCCAGTTCGAGTGCCTTCGTAGTGGTGTAGTATTTTGTGAGCATATTCGGCACCTCCCAGTTGGGTAGTTTTCCGTCGGCGAGGTATTTCAGGTATCTTACCATAACCTGCCGGAAGTGTGCCTCGTGGCCGATGCGGTATTTGTCGGGCACCAGGATTTGCCAGCCGGCGGCGTTTTCTTTAAGCTCCAGCCCCGGGTATTTGGTTTGCAGCTCGGCGACGGCCTTTTTCAATGCCGCCGACAGTTTATCTTTGTTTGCTCCTGCCGTCGGCTCGACGTAAAGCTCGGGGCGGTAGTTCTGCTCTTTGCCCTGGCGGATGATTACGTTGGCTTTAGTGCCTCTTACCAGCGAATAGTGGGTGTCCTTGCCGCCGGCCAGCGCCTCGAAGTTCCAGATTACCGACAGCTTCGTATGAATGCCTTTCAAGGTATAAATCATCTCGCCGTTGGCATAGCAGGGAAGCACGCCTTCATCATTTAGATTGTCTTTCAGGAAGACGGGGAAGTCCGAAAGTTTTGTTACCTTTTCGTATTGCTGTTTTGTTATCATAGTCGGCCATCGTTTGGCCTTTTTTATCTCGATGTCGTTTTGGTAGTCGATAATTTTTTCCGGGAAGAGCATCCACATTACGATATCGACGAGATGCGTTGTAATGTCCGCCAGTCCCTCGCCCTGCTGTGTGGTGTCGAAATACCAGCCGGGCCGGGTGAGCGGCTTGCCGGCGACGTATTTGAAGAAGTGATGGACGCTTTCCTTGACCACCGCCGGCTCATCGACCGAGCCGTTTACCAGTTCGCCGAAGACGCTTCTGTTGTGGAGCAGCTCTTTCTGCAGAATAGTTGTTATCGAGCTTCTCTCGGTCATAATATCGTAGAGCAGCACGTTGTTTTTCTCCGCCGAGGCAAACGCCTTTTTCAGCAGCTTGAAGCCGGCGGCGTCGATGCACATCGGCTTATCCGACAGGACGTTCAGCCCCGCATCGACGCAGGCCTTGATGTGGCTGGTCTTTTTTTTGTTGTTGCCTGCCAGGACCACTATATTGCCGGGTTTTTCTTTCAGCATTTTTTCGAGGAAGTCATCGCCGGTATATACCTTTTCCCGCCAGTTTGTTGGGTCTTCTGTGCGTGTATTGAACTGCTCAATCATTTTCAGATGGTTTTTGACGTCCGGCCCGGCGGGTGCATAGACGTGGACCGTCGGCGAGACCTGCTCGTACATCGTCTTCTGCACCAGCGCAGAATGGAAGTGCCCGGGGTTAAGCGTCATTATCTTTACCCCGTTAGAGTCTTTTTCCTTCGGGACTCTAACCGGGTTTACTTTGTCTTTTTCGGCGGAAGATTGCATTTTCGCTCCTTGCTGTTCGGTACAGCAGCACACGGCTAACAGAAGAATCGTCAATCCTGTCGGAAAAACTTTTTTAATCATAATAAAATCCTCTCTATTTTTCCAATTGCCCTTCGGGGCTGTGCTTTTCTGTTTAGTTCAGCGGCACGAGCCATATATTTCGAAATCTCACCTTGCTTCCGTGGTCCTGCAATTGGATTGGTCCGGGTTCGGGTCCTTCCGGTCGGCCCCTGCCTGTTTTGTCGGGGATTTCGAGATTGTCGTGAATCAAGGTGCCATTGTGAATCACGGTGATGCGTGCGTTTTTTATCTTTCTTAGATTTTCACCTTCGCCGGCGAACCGAGCGGCGTGGAAGGTAATGTCGTAGGTTTGCCATTTGCCGCGCCTTTTGCAAACGTTTTTGTCGGGCGGTTTTGTCCTGTAGATTGCGCCGCAGCCGTCATATTTAGGTTCCTGGCCGTAGGAATCCAGAATCTGGACCTCGTAGCGTCGCTGGATATAGATTCCGCTGTTGCCGCGGCTTTGGGCTTTTTCGGGCTTCGGTTCTTTCGGGATGTTAAACTCAACGTGCAGCCGGAAATCCCGGAAGTTCTCTTTTGTTATAATGTCTTCTTTTCCGGGGACGACCTCCATCGCGCCGTTGACGAGCCGCCAGGGTGCCGGTCCTGCGTGTTCACTTTCCCACTGCGAAAAATCTCTGCCGTCAAAGAGCACGATAGCGCCTGCCGGCGGCGGCTGTATAGCGGCTTTCGTCAACATCGGGCCGCAACCCCCTGCCCAAACGAGGATTGCCGATGTTACCGTTAAGAGAGTTTTCGATTTTTTTATTTCCTGCATCCTGAAACCTTGCAGAGCAAAGCCACATTATAGCCATTTGTCCTTTACGTTCAACATTTTTTGTCTGAGTTTGTTGCGGTGCCGGATATTGTAAAATCGTTTTTGACAGCGGCGGTGAGGCTTATTAGTATGTTTTTTTGACGGACGGGAATAATTTCCGGCCGGTAATCTTGAAAGGAGAGCAGATGTTATCCAGACACACAAAAATTTCACGTCGTCGGTTTTTAGCCGCCGGCACGCAGGCCGCTGCGGGTATTGTTGCCGTCTCTGGTTTGGCCTCGTGCAGCGTTGTTCAGCGGACCTTCGGGGGCAAGGCCGGCTCAAAGATGCGATTCGGGCTGGTAACCTACAAGTGGGCTGCGGACTGGGACCTGCCGACTCTGCTTCGGAACTGCGAGGCGACGAATATGCTCGGCGTTGAGCTTCGCACCACGCACGCTCACGGTGTCGAGCCGAGTCTTAGCACAGAGCAGCGAAGTGAGGTCAAAAAGCGCTTCGCCGACAGTCCTGTTACGCTTGCGGGGCTCGGCAGCAACGAGCGCTTCGATTCGCCGGATGCCGCCGAGCTTGCAAAGGCCATCGATGCCACAAAGCGATTCCTCAAGCTAAGTAGTGACGTCGGCAGCAGCGGCGTGAAGGTCAAGCCCAACGATTTCCACGAGGGTATCCCGCGTGAAAAGACCATCGAGCAAATCGGCAAATCGCTCAATAAGCTTGGCCGATTCGCCAGCAGCTACGGCCAGCAGGTTCGCCTTGAGGTCCACGGCCAGTGCAGGGAGCTGCCCACCATAAAGGCGATTATTGACGTCGCCGACCACCCTAATGTCGTTGTGTGCTGGAACTCGAACAACGATGACCTGTCCGGCGGCGGGCTTGAGTACAACTTCAATCTCGTCAAGGACCACTTCGGCGGCACCGCCCACGTGCATTCGCTGGATTCGACGAATTATCCCTATAGGCAGTTAATTGGGTTGTTCGTTAAGATGGATTACGCCGGGTGGATATTGTTAGAGGAAGGCCGACACATACCGCAGGACCGCATCAAGGCCATAACCGAGCAGCGGATGCTGTTTGAGAAGATGTTAGCCGAGGCCCAGGCATAGGCATTTGCAGGCAGCGAGGACAGATACGTATGAGTGCAGTGACGGCTCGCCAGAGGGTACTGAAGACCTTAAACCACGAACAGCCGGACAGAATACCTTTCGATTTGGCAAGCACATTGGTTACCGGCATAACCAAAAACGCCTACATAAATCTGGCGGGTCGGCTGGGAGAAAATTTGGAAGAGGTCAGTCTGTACGACACTGTCCAGCAGCTTGCGGCGGTGCGGGAGGACATACTCGAAAAACTGGAGGTGGACGTCAGGGGGCTGATACCGAATTTTGCCAGGAAGCAACCCGCTGTAAAAAACGAGGGCGGCTGTTTGACGTTCACCGACGAATGGGGCGTAAAATGGCATAAGCCGGAAGGTGCGCTTTATTTCAGCGCCGTGGAATTTCCCTTTTCAGGGGACATAACCGAGAGGGACATCGACGATTTTCCGTGGCCCGATGCTGCAAGTGCTGCGTTTTTCGATGGGCTTCAAGAGAAGGCGAAGCGGTATTACCAGGGCGGCTTTGCCGTTATCCTCGAAAGTATATGTGCGGGTATCTTTGAGATGTGCTGCAGAGTCAGAGGCACCGAGCAGTTCTATATGGATTTGGCGATGAACCCGGCGATTGCGTCCAGGCTGCTGGATAAGTTCGTTGAGCTGAAGATTCGGTTTTACGAGGCCGCTGCGGAGAGATTGGGCAGCTATGTGCAGTTCATAAGGGAGAGCGACGACATAGCCGGCCAGCAGGCGTTGTTGGTTTCGCCGCAGATGTATCGAGAATTCTTAAAGCCCAGACACAAGCAGTTGTTCGATGCCCAGAGACGGCTGTTTCCTTCGCCGTTTTACGTCTGGTTTCATTCGGACGGTGCAATTTACGATATAATACCGGATTTCATAGAGATAGGCCTGGATGTGCTGAATCCCGTGCAGCTGACCGCAAAGGGTATGGATGCTGAAAAGCTAAAAAAGCAGTACGGCAGGGACATAACCTTCTGGGGCGGGGCGGTGGATACGCAGAATATTCTGCCGACGGCTAATCCTGACGAAGTTAGACAAAATGTTAAGGAAAGGATTCGGTGTTTGGCGGCCGGCGGGGGCTTTGTCTTCGCTGCGGTTCATAATATCCAGGACGATGTGCCGGCGGAAAATATCATCGCTATGTTAGAGGTGTTCAGGGAGTTGAGGGATTACTAACCTGCGGAATCGGCCTTTGAATCGTTCTTGACAGCCGCAGCGTAAGCGTTTAGCATAATAGCCGTATCGAATTCGGGATGTTTACCCCGCCCCGATTTGGAGCAGGGCAAAGCCGCAGCAGTGCATCCCGTTTCTGCCGGATAAAGTAGTCAACCGTAAGTTTTATTGAGTTCAAGGAGAAAGCAGATGTCTTCTAATCGCAAGTTAGTTTCACGTCGCCAGTTTCTGGCCCGCAGTGCCCGGACCGCCGCCGGCATCGTTGCTGCCGGGGCGTTGACTTCCTGTGCCACTGTTCGGCCCAGTGCCGCTGCGAAGGGCCGTGTCATCGGCGCCAACGACCGCATCAACCTGGCCGTGCTTGGCATTCGCAGCCAGGGTTACGGCCTCGCCAGGAATTTCGCCAAAATTCCCAATGTCCGCATCAAAACCCTCGTCGATGTGGACGAAAACCTTTTCCCCGAACGTGTTAAGGGGCTTAAGGAAATCCAGGGCATTGCGCCGTCCACCGAGTATGACCTGCGCCGAACCTACGACGACAGGGACATCGATGCGGTAGTTATCGCCACAGCCGACCACTGGCACGCTTTAGCTGCTATATGGGCCTGCCAGGCCGGCAAGCACGTCTATGTCGAAAAGCCCTGCTCGCACAATATCCGGGAGGGCAGAAAAATGGTTGAGGCCGCCCGAAAGTATAACCGCATCGTGACGGTCGGTTTCCAAAGCCGTTCCTCCCGCAACATTCGCAGCGCCATCAAATTCCTCGAGGACGGCGGACTCGGCGAGGTCTATATGGCCCGCGGGTTGTGCTTTAAGCCCCGCAACTCCATCAGCAGGTATCCCGACGGCCCCGTGCCGGACGGCGAGGACTTCTACGTTACAATCGGCGGCAAAAAGATGCCGCACTACAACACCGAATACCTCAAGAAGGTCCACTACGACCTGTGGCTTGGCCCGGCGCCGAAACGGCCGTTTAACCGAAACCGCTTCCACTACAACTGGCACTGGTACTGGGACTACGGCTGCGGCGACATCGGCAACCAGGGGCCCCACCAGCTCGACATCGCAAGATGGGGACTCGGCGAGAAGGGCCATCCGGTCAAGATAAAGTCCGCCGGCGGGTTCTTCGCATTCGATTCCAACCAGGAAACGCCCAACACCCAGACCGCAATCTATGAATACGCCGACGGAAAAATCCTGCAGTTCGAGGTCCGCGGGCTCTATACCAATACCGAGGCCGGCATCGGCAGCGAAGGCGAAAAGGGAAGATGTATCGGCAATACCTTCTACGGCACGAAGGGCTGGATGGCGCTCGGCGGCAGCAGTTGGAGGACTTACTTCGGCAGAGACAACAAACCCGGTCCCTCTTCCGAAACAGTCGAGGAAGTTTACGACCCCACAATTCTTGTCGGAACCGGAGGTGGTTCCCACTATAACAACTTCCTCGCCGCTGTTCGCAGCGGCAACAGAAACGACCTCAATTCCGAAATTGCCTCCGGCAACATCTCCACCGTGCTGGCCCATCTGGCAAATATCTCTTGCCGGCTCGGCCGCCAGCTTAACTTCGATGGTGAAAGCCAGAGATTCGTCGGCGACAGCCAGGCCGACCGTATGCTTACTCGTAAATACCGTAAGCCCTACGTTGTGCCGGAGAATGTATAGACGACAGCGGACAGAAGAATTTGAGCAGTTTGGATTTTTAGAGGGACAGCAGTTATGAAGCCCTGGAATTTCGGGATAGTCGGTGCGGGCCTGATTGCCGACTTTCACGCCAATGCCATCAAGGCGATGCCCGCAGCGAAATTGATTGGCTGTTGCGATGTTGTTGCCGAGAAGGCAAAGCATCTGGCGGAGAAGTTCGGCGTAAAGACTTTCGAGAGTTGCGAGGAAATGGTCAATAGCGCCGAGATGGACATCATTACCGTTGCGACACCCAGCGGCGCGCATATGGAGCCGACCGTTGCCGCTGCCAAAGCCGGCAAACACGTAATATGCGAAAAACCGATGGACGTTACCCTCGAGCGGATTGACGCTATGATTGAGGCACACCAAAAGGCAGGGACCGTCCTTGGAGGTATATTTCCGTATAGATTTAATGACGCTATGGTGCCGCTTAAGGAAGCGATAAAGTCGGGACGTTTCGGCGTGATTACTTACGCCGGCGTGTATGTGCCCTGGTGGCGAACCGAGCAATACTATAAAGACTCCTGGCACGGCACGTGGAAGTTAGACGGCGGCGGGGCGCTGATGAACCAGTCCATTCATATGATAGATATGCTCTGTGAGCTGATGCCGCCGATTGAGGCCATTGGGGCCTTCACCGCCACTATCGGTCATCCGCAGATTGAGGCGGAGGACACCGCGGTCGCCGCACTGCGTTTTGCCAACGGGGCGTTGGGGATTATCTACGGCACCAGCGCATCGTATCCCGGCAGGCACAGGCGCTTCGAGATTACCGGCACCAAAGGCACCGTCGTCTATCTCGAAGACAGCGTTACAGTATGGCAGTTTGCCGACGAAAGACCCGAGGATGAAGAAATCCGCACCAAGTTCAGTCAGGTCGGAACCGAAGGCGGCAAAAGCGACCCCGCTGCTATCCCTTATGAGCTTCACAGACGTAACTTCCAGGCGTTTGTCGATGCGCTGGAGAAGGGCGAGCAGTTTTGCGTAAATCCGTCCGAAGCCCGTAAAACAGTGGAGATAATCCTGGCAATATACAAGGCCGCCAGAGAGCAAAAAATCGTCAAGCTCGACGGCTGATTCGGATTGCCATACATATTATTATTTAACATTTCTGCAAAGCTAAAGGAGACAGACAAAATGAAACATTACAGAAACGCATTTTTTGCGACAATGGTAACTTGCGTAATTCTGACGGTGCTTGTGGGCTGCACTCAGCTGACCGAGGCCACCGAGAAGCCGGCCGCCCGGCCCATAGAAATCGTCGAGCAGACAGAAGGTTTCGCCGTTACAGAAGACGGTAAAAAGGTGCTGTTCTATCAGCGCGAGCCGAAATCACTTGATGGAAAGTACACGCGCTGTCACTACATCCATCCCCTCTACGGTCTTGACGGGCAGGTTCTCACCGAGGATTTCCCATCCGACCATTTGCACCAGCGAGGCGTGTTCTGGGCCTGGCATCAATTGCTGGTCGGCGGCAAACCGGTCGGCGACGGCTGGATGCTGGAAAACTTCTCACAGGATGTGGATAGCGTGGAAATCTTGCGAGAAGATTCAAAATCCGCCTGCTTGAAGACCCGTGTTTTCTGGAAGTCGCCCAACTGTACCGATGAAAAGGGCCGGGAAAAACCGTTCATCGAGGAGACCACCGTTATTCGTACCCATCGCACTGAAGGTGACATTCGCAAGATAGATTTTGAAATCGGCTTATTGGCGCTGGCCGACGATGTGCAAATCGGCGGCTCGGATAACGAGAAGGGCTACGGCGGTTTTTCGCCGAGGATAAAGACGCCGAAGGGCCTTGTCTTCATCGGCCAGAAAGGCAGGGTTACACCGCAAAATGTGGCCGTAGAGGCAGGGCCTTATGTGGACTTCTCCGGTGATTTCGACGGCGACGGCAGGGTAAGCGGCATCGCCGTGCTTTGCCATAAGTCCATCCCCGGCTATCCGCGCCCCTGGATTTTAAGACGGAGGGCGAGTATGCAGAATCCGGTCTATCCCGGCCGTAACCCTGTTGCGCTGTCCGCCAAAGAGCCGCTGGTTCTGCGTTATCGGCTGATTATACATCGCGGCGATGCCGCACAGATAGACCTCGATAAGCTGCAGGCCGAATACAACGCTGAGACCTTTTAATATTCAACCGTTGTCTGAAACGTCAGTAAACTAATCTGCCGGTTGTGAACCGGCGTTGCTTTTGAAAGGCGTTAATATGAAAAGTAAACTAAAATCTTTTGCCGTTGTGCTGGCGATTGTCGTTTGGCTCGTCTGTGGCGTTACGACAGCCGACACCGAGATTCGTCTTAGCGTTTCAGCGGCGGCTGTTGACCTTATTGATGTCCCCGTTCACGCAGCGATAAAATTACCCGAACAGTTCGCTAATATGCCCGTCGAGCAAATCGCCGTAGTTCTAAAACAGCAGAATAGTGACGTCTCGGTGCCGGGCCAGATTGTTATGGAAGATGGAAAAGCACAATTGTGGTGGCTACTGCCGTGCGCAAAGAAAGATGTCGTAACCACCTGGGTGGCCAAGCTCAGCCGACGGCAAGAAACCGGCAGCGAAGGTTTTACTTGGAAGGACACGCTGGCGGACCACCTCGATTTGCTTCTCGATGGTCGCAGGGTAATGCAATATATGTACGCCCGAGACACTTCAACACCAGAACGCGCCTTTGAGACCAGCAAGCCGTTTTATAATTTTTTCGATGCCGACGGCCAAAACCTCATAACCAACTGCGACCCGAATTCCCTTTATCCGCACCATCGAGGGCTGTTTATCGGCTGGTCGAGGATAGAGTTCGGTGGGAAGGAATATGACTTCTGGGGTATGACCAGGGGCAACACCGCCCAGGTCCATCAGAGATTTCTCCGGCAGGCCGCAGGGCCGGTACTGGCAAAATCGAGCGCACTGATTCACTGGGATGATAGCAACGACGGAACAATCATCACTGAGCAGCGGCAGGTTACGGTATTTCGTCAGCCCGCTCCTGCTATTGCGCTTGTAGAATTCAAGACCCAGTTGAAGGCCGTCGGCGGCGACGTCTTTCTCATTTCGAATAAAGGCGAGGACGCTCACAAGGCGCCGGAGCACGGCGGCACCCATTACCGCCCGCACAACGATACCGCCACCGGCAGCAAACGCTCCGCCACCTATACCGATAAAGTCGCCGAAGAGAACAAGGTCAGATACCTGTTTCACAAAGACGGCATCGACCCTCTTAAAGACAAAGACCTGCCGTGGGTGGCGATGTCGCACGGGCTGAACAACCGGCATTACAGCGTACTGCATATCAACCATCCCGGCAATCCCAGCCCTACCGTATATTCGGCTTACCGTGACTACGGGCGGTTCGGTGCATACTTCGAGAAGAAAATCCAGCCCGGCCGGCCACTTACGCTGCGATACTACGTATGGATTGCTGAAAGCAAGATGCCCGCCCGCGGCGAGCTCGCCGCTATGTATCAGACGCTGATTAACCCCCCTGCTGTTAAGGTATTGACCCAGTAGAGGGAACGGTTGCTTGGAGAGGTCGAAAAACAATTTTTGGCTTGCATTTTGTCCTTGCAGCCACTATATTATCCTCTCGGAGAAACTTAGTACTACAGCGCCATTTTATTAAGGCCTGTAAGGTTCTGTTATATAAACCGTAGACAGAATACAGAAAAACTTCTGAATTCTGACTTCTGAATTCTGTCTTCTATTTTGGAAGGAGTTAAAATTATGGAACGTATGAACAGACGGCGTTTTTTAGCCAAATCTATTCGTGGAGCGGCAGGCATATCGCTTGGTATGACGGCTTTTCCGGTCTCTCGCCGGGTGCTCGGTGCCAACAATAAGGTGGTGCTGGCCATAATCGGCGCCGGCAATTACGGCCATAAGGTCATCACCAGCATGGCAAAGCTCGACGGCGTCGAGGTCAAATACGTCTGCGACGTCGACGACAGGCGCGGCGTTGGCACAATGCACGAGCTGGAGAAAATCCAGGGCTACATCCCGAAGCGAGTCGTCGATATGCGAGAGGTCCTTGATGACAAGGATGTCGATGCTGTGCATATCGCAACGCCCGAGCACTGGCACGCACTGGCGACCGTCTGGGCCTGCCAGGCCGAAAAGGATGTCTACGTCGAAAAGAACATCTCGCTGACTATCTGGGAGAGCCGAAAAATGGTCGAGGCCGCTAAAAAGTACAACCGAATCGTTCAGTGCGGCACACAGAACCGAAGCTCCGCCTACGGCTACACTGCACGCGACTACATCAAAAGCGGCAAGCTCGGAAAGGTCCTGCTCGTGAAGGTCTATAACCTGCTGCGGGAGGCCGGCAAGTGGAACGTGCCGCCCGACAGCCCCGTACCGCCGGAGCTTGACTGGGACAGATGGCTCGGCCCGGCGGCCGAACGGCCATACAACGCATACGTCCACAAGCGATGGGCGAAGTGCTGGGAATACGGTACCGGTGAGATGGGACACAGTGCCGTCCACCAGCTTGATTTCGCCCGGCTGGTCCTCGGAGACCCGCCGCATCCGAAGTCCGCTTATTGTGCCGGCGGACGATTCCTTTATGACGACAACCGTGACACCCCGGACCTGGAGGTCGTAACTTACGACTACGGAGACTTCGTTATGACTATGGAGCTCACCGACTTCACAAATTACTTCTGGAAGTCAGGGCCCGATGTGCGGTTCGCCGACAAGTTCCCGGATTGGCCGAGAAACGCAACGAGAATCGAAATCTACGGAACAGACCAGATGATGCTCGTCGGCAGAATGGGCGGTGGCTGGCAGGCCTTCGAAAGAAAGAGAAAAGGCAATGAGACTATCGCTGAGTCAGTCGCTTCCGAGCACGGCCGGTACCCGAACGAAATGCACGAGGCGAACTTCATCGACTGTATCCGCTCGCGGAAGACCGCCAACGGCGACATCGAGAACGGCCACTACAGCGCTACGCTCGTGCATATGGCCAACCTCGCCACCCGTCTCGGCAATAAGCAGCTTCTCTTTGACGCAAAGACCGAGACCTTCACGAACTGCGACGACGCCAACAAGCTGTTAAAGCCGGCCTATCGAAAGAACTACCGCATCCCCGAACAGGTCTAAGCGCAGATTGTCTATTGACTGGTGTGTTTTTGCATTTAACCCCCGGCTCACCGGGGGTTTTTTGTATATTTGGTGTTGTTCGCTGTGTTTGCCTCAACGCCGCAGAGGTTTTTCTTGTCCCTTGTTCTGAATCGGCTTATAATCCTTTTTGTTTAAACCGTCAGGAGAAAGGTTATGGCCGTTCCCGAACGGGTTTTACAGCTTATCGAGACATTCGACAGAAATATCGAGGCCTACAAAGACCAGCGATACAACGAGACCCAGCTTCGCCGAGAATTCATAGACCCGCTTTTTGAGGCGCTCGGCTGGGATGTAAACAATAAAAGTGGTTACGCCCCCGCTTACAAGGAAGTCATACACGAAGATGCAATAAAAATCGGAACCGCTACCAAAGCCCCCGATTACAGCTTCCGCATCGGAGGTGTCCGCAAATTCTTTCTCGAAGCCAAAAAACCGTCCATTGACATCAAAGAAGACATCCATCCAGCTTATCAGCTCCGCCGGTACGCTTGGAGCGCAAAGCTGCCGCTGTCAATCCTTACCGATTTTGAAGAACTCGCCGTCTATGACTGCCAGGCCCGTCCGAAGCACACCGACAAAGCAGCTACTGCACGCATTAAGTACTATACCTACAAAGACTACACTGACTATTGGGACGAAATCGCAAACATCTTCTCCAAAGAAGCGATTCTCAAGGGCTCCTTCGATAAATTCGCCACTGCCGCCAAAGCCAAACGTGGAACGACCACCGTCGATACTGAGTTTCTCGCCGAAATCGAATCTTGGCGAGCTATGCTTGCCAGAATTATTACACTGCGAAATAGAACCCTCTCTAAACACGAGATAAACTTCGCCGTCCAGCGAACCATCGACAGAATCCTGTTCCTGCGGATGTGCGAGGATAGAGGCATCGAGCAATATGGCCAACTGCTTGCACTGGCCAACGGCAGCACTATCTACCAACGACTGTGCCGCGTTTTTGAACGGGCCGATGATAAATACAATTCCGGCCTGTTCCATTTCCGTTACGAGAAAGGCAGGCCGGACCCGGATGAGCTTACTTTAGAGCTTGTCGTCGATGACGACCCGCTAAAATGGATTTTCCGAAAGCTCTACTACCCCCAAAGTCCTTATGAATTTTCAGTCCTGCCCGCCGAAATCCTCGGCAACGTCTATGAGCAATTTTTAGGCAAGGTAATCCGCATAACCCCAGGCCACAGGGCGATTGTTGAGGAAAAACCAGAAGTTAAAAAAGCAGGCGGCATTTATTACACTCCCGCTTACATCGTCGATTACATCGTAAAAAACACCGTCGCAAAACTCCTCAACAACTCCGCCTGTCATTCTGAGCGAAGCGAAGAATCTCATTCTTCAATCGTAAATCGTAAATTGAAAATGGTAAATCAAAAACTCTTAACCCCCAAGCAAGTCTCAAACCTGCGCATCCTTGACCCCGCCTGCGGCTCCGGCTCATTCCTTATCGGCGCATACACGTATCTGCTCAATTACCATCGCGACTTCTACGTTGACAATGACCCGGCCAAACACAGAAACAAGATTTATCAAGGCCGAGGCGGCCAGTGGTTCCTTACCATCGCCGAGAAAAAAAGAATCCTCTTAAACAACATATTCGGCGTCGATATCGACTCACAGGCCGTCGAGGTAACAAAACTCGGCCTGCTCTTAAAAGTCCTCGAAGGCGAATCCCAGGAGACCGTTGAAAATCAAATGCACCTCTTCCGCCAGCGCGCCTTACCCGATTTGGCAAACAATATAAAGTGCGGAAACTCACTCATCGGCCCCGACTTCTTTGAAACCACTGTCATTCCGAGCGAAGCCGAGGAATCTATTAAAAACGGCCATTCCAGCGAAAGCAGGAATCTCGATGAACTCCACGCTAAAATAAACCCCTTCGACTGGAAAAAAGAATTCCCACAAATCTTCAACCGCAAAAACCCCGGCTTCGACGCAATAATCGGAAACCCACCATACCTTGCATTTTACTCGAAGCAATCAGTCAAGAAGGAATATGAGGCTGAGTACAAATATCTAATGGATCACTCCGAGTTCCTCAAAGAGTTTCCAACTCGTCGAATTAACTCCGTAATGTACTTTCTGAAACGCGGCATCGATCTGTTGTGTGTTAGGGGTTTACTTGGCCTCATCATCGACATGAGTGTACACGAGGACGGCTACCGAGGTATCAGGAAATTCACTTTCGAGCAGACCCATCCCCTAAAAATAATACCCTACGTGTCTGCTTTTGGCAAAGTGAGCAGTAGCCAGACTGTTCTCATAACCTCCAAGGAACCATCTACCGACTTATATCGACCAACCGAGATTATTGATGGCGTTGACTTCTCCAAGCTCTACAGTGTGACACGCGCCCAACTAATCTCAGAAAGTAACTATAATTTCCAATACAACCCCCTTTCTCCACTGCTCGAAAAAGTCGAGCGCGTACCTAATGACTTATTGAAAAATATATCGACCACTTCTCGCGGAATGGTTATCTCAAAAGACTTTATCCTCGCAAAACCCAATCACCCTGATGCTCATAAGTGTGTGTTTGGCACAAATATTTCTCGGTACTCCTTGCTATACCCTACTCAGGAACAAATCAGTGGCCTCAGAAGGAGGGGACCGTTCGTCATTCACTCGAAAAGCTTTGAGGAAAAGATTAATCTCCAATTCAAGAAACAGGGACGAAATACAATTAACGTTATTGGAAGAAAAGACCGCTTTCTCGAACCAAAGCTTTTTGTCAGATATACACCCACACATGCTCGAATTGAAGCAGTCTATGATGACAAACGCTATTTTTCAGACCATACGCTTTCTCTGGTAAATTCAGTTCAAAATTATGATATGAAGTACGTCCTTGGTATTCTCAATTCCAAGTTGATGGGATTTTATGCACTTAATCGAAGACTGATCAAAGCAGAAGCCGGCAAGATTCCGCAATTTCCCACCCTGAAGCTTGCAAGAATACCCATCCGCACAATTGATTTTAAAAATCTTGCTGAGAAAACCAAACATGACAAAATGGTAAAACTTGTTGACCGGATGTTGGATTTGCACAAAAAGCTGGCAAAAGCAAAAATCCCAGCCGACAAAACCCGTCTCCAGCGCCAAATCTCCGCCACCGATAGCCGAATCGACCGGCTCGTCTATCAACTCTACAACCTAACTGAAGAAGAAATAAAAATCGTCGAGGGAAAATAGTATTAGCGTGATTCTCGTTTTTAGGGGCTGAGCAGTGAAATCAATCTTAAAAGAAATTCGTCAGGCGTTCGAAGAAAATGTCAGTGCTGTTTATAAGTTGACGGAATTTGACGAAATAATTCAAACATTCTGTATAACAGCTCTTCAGAGGGTAGACAAATTCCTTGAAAAGCGAGATCTAAGCAACCATCCCTCATGTAGTGTAAAGAGAGAATTGCAACAGATAGAAAAGATTCGTGCACATGAGTCGTTACGTCCTCACTATCAGGTAATGTTAAACCAATGCGTCGTTCTATTGGTTTCTTATTTCAGCTCGGCAATTGAAGATTTATTTCGAGAGGCATTAAATAATAAGATAAAAAACAAAGACCTTAAAAAGCTGGAAAAAGAAGAAATAAAAGTTACTGTTGGTCAACTTGTTTCAGATTCAGATGTCGTCGATTTATTTCTATCAAAAAAGAATATAAGTTTTCAGGACATGCAAAGCATAGCAAAGGCATTCAACGACTACCTTGAGTTTGAACCCGCCAAAAGTAAAGATGTTAACAATATTATCCTAGCCCAAGCATGTCGCCATGCCCTTGTTCATTCGGGAGGTATTGTCAAAGATAAGATTATTAAACAGGTTTCAAATGCAACCCCAAGAGAAGTAAAACAAAACCTAGCCTTAAATCAAAGACTTTTGTTCACCACCGACGAAATCAGAACAATAGGAACGAGTATGACTAACTGCCTCGATAATCTTATTAAAGGTGTGAGTAAGAAGCTGTAGCTCAAGACCTTGTCTCTCCGTACTTCTTTACTTCTTGCTACACACTACCCAAAACCACAAATTCTTTCAACCAAATATCGAAGCTCCGCCTTCGGCGAACTATCCCCAAACTCCCAACCCTCAACTCAAAACCCTGTACCCGCGAAGGCAGGTATCCAGTCTCCTTTTCCAAATAATCAATCATCATTTATCAATAATCAACTACAAAAGCCGGCTTCACACCGGCCAACAAAGTTGGCCGCCGGACAAAGGCTTTGAACTGAACGCAGAAGCTTGCTTTGAGTACTGTTTAAGACTTTGGACGGCCAGGCCGTTTGAAAAACGCCTCCGGTGAAGCCGATTCCCTCTGCGGCCAATCTTTTTGTGCCTTTTCGTGGCCTAAAAAATCCTGTCATCCTGTCCAAAAGTCTCTGCGCTCTCTGCGAACTCCGCGGTTAAAAAATTCTGGCTTTTTGTGCCTTTTTGTGGCTTAAAAAATCCGTGTCAATTCGTATCCATTCGTGCCCCGTTAGAAATTGACGTCTTACTTCTAACGGGGCGTGGTTGATTTTTCTCTGTGTCTTCGTGTCTTCGTGGCCGATCCCTCCGCGTTCTCCTATGAACCGGAGCCTTTCAAGTACTATTTATGCTTACATCCATAATTTTTCCCTTCTTTTTTAACATAGTATTTT
>Ga0315533_1000347_pt1 | contig 41308 bp, 39 predicted proteins | sample SalMarSW160130MG_FD_203081 | JGI IMG/M metagenome (GOLD analysis project Ga0315533, IMG submission 203081) | Salt marsh sediment microbial communities from the Plum Island Ecosystem LTER, Massachusetts, United States - Salt Marsh Sediment SW1601-30 ...
TCCTTATGAAGGATTCTGGAATATAATTATACTATATTAGAATATAATTATGCAATATTTATAACATTTAAATATAACAATTTCAGCGATTTATTTCATTTTTACACAAGTTCAGTAAATAAGTATTGGCATGCGAGAAGAGGTAATCCGTCCTTCAAATTAAACAATTATTTGGACCACAGCACTAAATAATGGTCGCTTCTAACAAGCCGCACCACTGATTCCATATATCTCTCCTTGCGATACCTGCTGAAATTTGAGTGTCCCCCAAAATGTTGTGATATCCTTTTCATATACTTCCTTTTATTTATCACTATGCTTCTATCTAATTCGCCACATCTTAACTTGTTTCTTCTTTTGATGAACTCTGTTTGATAAAAGATGAAATATGCACACATTTTTGGGGAATTATTTTGTTTATATATAATTTAAATATTGTATACATTAGGGTTATGTGAATAGGGTGCAAAGAAAGTGCGAATTGTATGAAATAGAAAGAAGAGATGAGGTTCAAAGGTAACATTAAGCTGAAAAAAGCCTATGAAATCTGAAATTTTTCCAGACATCACGTCACACATCGTAGAAAAAGCAAAGGAGTTCGGGGCATCTCTTGCTGGAATTGCAGATGTGGAAGCAGTCAAAAATTCCTCTTCCCATTTGGTATATGGAAAACTTGATGAATATAAAACCGTCGGGAATATTGAAACCGGTGAAATAAGGCCGGGTGAAATTGTATGGCCTGAAAATGCAAAATCCGTAATAGTCATTGCTGTGTTGCATCCTGAGAAAGAGCCAGAATTAGACTGGTGGAGGGATGGTTATACCGGGGGCACGCACGGCAATCGAATTCTTATGTCTATCAATTCCAAACTCTCAAAGTGGTTGGAGGAAGAAAAAGGAATACACACCACTAAACTCCCGTATCACATTGAGCATGGGGGGATTTTTCTAAAAGACGCTGCAGTTATGGCCGGGCTGGGATGTATAGGGAAGAATAATATGGTAGTGACCCCGGAATATGGGCCTCGGATCCGTCTTCGAGCTATGCTCACGGATGTCGTGCTACACGGTACTGGCCCTATTGATTTTGATCCTTGCAAAGAGTGCGGCATGCCGTGTCGAAGTGTCTGCCCGCAGAAAGCCTTTGGAACCGGTGTGTATAGCAGGCATCTTTGCAATGTGCAGATGGAAAATGATGATAAAAACAGCGAAAAAATAGTGGTTGAGGGACAGGATGAACCGGGAAAATTAGTAAAATACTGCCGGCGCTGTGAGCTGGCGTGCCCTGTAGGTGAAAAACAGGAACGTGGTTCCTAAAAAAGTATAAAAAATAAAAGGAGATCTTCAATGTATATGATGACAGCAGAACAATATGAAGAAAGCCTGAGGCGCTTGAATTTAGTGGTCTATATGTTTGGAAAGCGCATAGAAAACGTGGTTGATGACCCTATTATTCGACCATCCATGAAGGCAGTTGCCAAGACATATGAGCTGGCCCACCGCCCGGAGCATGAAGATATTATGACCGCCACCTCCCACATTACGGGTAAAAAGGTTAACCGCTTTACACATATCCACCAGAGTATCGAAGATCTGGTGAAGAAAAGCAAGATGGGCAGGTTGTTGGGTCGTGAAACAGGATGCTGCTTTCAGAGGTGTGTGGGAATGGATTCCCTCAATGCATTAGATATGACGACCTTTGATATTGATAGAAAATACGGAACAGAATACCACAAGCGCTTTGTAAAGTATCTGGCGTATGTTCAGGACAATGACCTGACATGCTGTGGGGCAATGACTGATACAAAAGGGGACAGATCTTTGCCGCCACACAAGCAGGCAGATCCGGATATGTTTATGCACGTGGTAGAAGAAAAGCAAGACGGGGTCATAGTCCGGGGGGCGAAGGCACATCAGACAGGAGCAGTTAACTCTCATGAAATTATCGTTATGCCGACCATCACATTGAGAGAACCAGACAAGGATTATGCCATCTCTTTTGCATTGCCCAGCGATACTGAAGGAATAACATATATAATAGGGCGTCAATCGTGTGATACGAGAAAGTTAGAGAGCGGAACAATGGATAGGGGCAATCTGTTTTTTGGGGGGCATGAGGCATTGGTTATTTTCGACAATGTTTTTGTTCCCTGGGGAAGGGTTTTCATGTTTAAAGAGTATGATTTTTCAAGGCAACTGGTAGAGCAATTTGCCGCATATCACCGGCAGAGTTATGCATGTAAGGTAGGGGTGGGAGATGTCCTGATAGGCGCTGCCCAGACAGCTGCAGAGTATAACGGTGTTGAAAAGGCCTCCCATATCAAAGACAAGGTTGTCGAGATGAACCACCTGAATGAGACCCTTTACTGCGGCGCTATAGCCTGCGCATCGGAAGGGCATAAGGAGCCAAGCGGGACATACTATGTGAATACCTTACTCGCCAATGTACACAAGCAAAATGTGACCCGTTTTCCCTATGAGATGGCCCGACTTGCACAGGATATAGCTGGTGGGCTATTGGCAACACTGCCGTCTGAAAAGGATTTCAAGTCAGACACAGTGGGGAAATGGATGGATAAGTATTATAAAGGAAGGGCAGATATTTCCACTGAATATCGGATGCGAATTCTAAGGCTGATTGAAAACCTTACACTGGGAACGGCAGCGACAAATTATCTGACAGAATCCATGCATGGTGCAGGCTCCCCCCAGGCACAAAGAATCATGATTTCCCGTCGCGTTAATATGCAAGAGAAACAAAGGGCGGCGAAAAGACTCTGTGGTATTGAATAGCAATGCGGATATGATGGTGAAAGTGGGCCTTAAGTATTGTGGTGGTTGCAATCCTGAATATGATCGTGTTGCGCTGGTAAAGCATATACAAGAAAGCTTACAGGGGAAGGTGGTGTTCGTTAAACCTGAAAGTGAAGGTGTTGAGCTTATTGTGGCGGTAGAGGGGTGCAGCACTGCATGTGCTGATTTGAGCGCTTTTCAAGGGATGAAGATTCGGATAATCACTAATATCGAAGGCGGAGAGAGGTTCATTAAAGAGATAAGAAAGGAATTGGAGATATTCGCTGACGAAGCTGAATAAACATACACAACCAGGCGAACTACTTTTTCAACTCATCCCATTTGTAATCGATCAATTCAAGGAGGACGCCATTTACTGCCTTTGGATGAACAAAGGCGAATTCACAATCCTTAAAGGGCCTGGCCCCTCCAATAAAGGGATAATCCTTGGCTTTCAACTCATCCATGGCCTCTCGGGTGTTGTCCACATTAAAACTAATGAGCATCACACCCTCGCCTCTTTTCTCGATAAACTTGGCTACATCACCATCCGGAGTGGTTGATTCCATTAACTCAAAGCCTACTTCTCCCAACCAATATCGTGCCACCCTGATTTTTTCTAACTCATCCACGTAGGGATCATCGGGCCCTGGCTTTCCCAGAATGGGTTCCCAAATTTTCCGAGCCTCATCCAGGTTTTTTACCGCAATGGATATATGATCTATCTTGTTTACCTTCATCCTTCTCTCCTGTGTGTAGTTATAAGATTTTAGGGCAATCGATTTACATAATTAGCCGCAGGCTCACACAGACTTTTTTCTCTGCCGACCCCAGTAAAATAGGCTTTGCATTTAACAGGGCAGGCATTGGCAGAGAAAAAGTTTTCAGCCCTACAGGCGGGTTGAAACAAATTTTATTAAGGTTTTTAATACCCCGTCCGCTTGCGGCGGGGTTGCCTCGTTAAATAGGGTCCAGGGCTTGCACTGAGGTTTAATACCTTTTATTTTTTAACAATTTTTCCCAGCTTAACCCCGAGCCAGTCTTTTAATCTATCTATGAGTGAGGGACCCTTTATGTTCAGGGTGCATTCAGCCTTTTTATCTGAAAGCATACTTACTGCCCGAGCAGTGTATGCCCCGGCAGGCATTGGTGGCCCTGTTATAATTATGATGTTTTCCATCTTTTCATTTGATCCAAGTTTGGCCCTCAGGAAATCAGAAATCTTGGTCAATATTCCTACCTTAGCATTAAATGTCCCATTTTTTTCTACATCAGCAGCTGCTACTGATAGATCAACCTTTTTTCCATTAACTGGGACGTTCAGGAGTTTTATAAATATACTATCACCTGGCTCAAAACCCGAACCGCTGAAGACAATCTTTGTGCCCTTCATCTTAGCGACACCCAGGCGAACAGTGCCGGGATTGACAATAATTTGTGGCCCCTTTATTCCCTGATCAAGGGTTTTGATTGCTTCTGAACATCCTGAGATCAAAAAGATGCTAGATAAAATGAGAAGAGAAATGATTGTTAATGCTTTTTTAGAATTGTGTTCCATTGTATCCTCCTTTTTTAAAGATTGTTATTTCTTTTTGCTGCTCGATATAGAACGGCGTCTCTTTTGATACCGGTAAACCGCCTTATTATGTTCTGATAGGGAAGCAGAGAAATGATGACTTCCATCATTTTTGGCGACAAAGTAAAGGTAATCTGTCTCTGCCGGGTGTACGACTGCCATTAAGGACTCTCTGCCAGGATTGGCAATAGGTCCAGGAGGGAGCCCGTAATTAAGATATGTATTGTAAGAACCGGGGGTGCGAAGATCCTTTTTTTTCAGGTTTCCATCAAAATTTTTAAGGCCGTAGATAACCGTTGGATCACTTTCAAGCCTCATCCTCCTTTTAAGTCGGTTAAGAAAAACTGATGCAATAATTGGCTTTTCCTCGGCAAGACCACCTTCTTTTTCAACAATTGAGGCAAGAGTGACGATATCTTTTGTTGGCAGCAGTCTACCTGTGGTGGATTCCTGATCTTTTATCAGGGCATAAAAGATTTTCTGGAAACGCTTAATCATAAGGTCAATTAATTCCCGTGCGCCTGTATCCCTGCTTATTACATAGGTGTCAGGAAAAAGATAACCCTCTAAGTTTGTTCCATCAATTTTGTAAGAGGCTGCAAGGGTTTTATCCATAACCAAAGGAATAAATTCACTTATGTTAACTAGGTTCTTTTTAGTTAGTAAATCAGCTATTTGTTGAGCGGTAAGTCCTTCAGGTATTGTCAACGTGTAGGTCTTGATCGCACCCGTTGACAGAATATTAAATATTCTTACCGGGGACATGGACTGGTTAAGGCTGTATTCTCCTGCCTTTATATCTTTTGTTCCTCCTTTCAGGATAGCACAGAGAATAAACAAATCTTTGCTTTTGATAAGCCTTTTTCTTCGGAGTTCATTCGCAACTGTCCTGAGTCCGGCCCCCTTTTTTACTATAAAGATCGTCTCTTTTTTGTCAATACCTACAGGAGTTATCAAAAAATACCCGAAGTAAAGGGCCATGAATGAGAAAAGAATAATAATTAATAGCGCTAATGTAAAGATTAAACCCCTTTTAGACATATTATACACCGATAATTTTACTTATGAAGAGTGAACCTGAAACAAGGAGGCCCATACAAATGAGTGTTTGAATAGTCAATGCCTGAGCTGGGATTATGGCTTGAAAGGAAAGGTATTCTCTCCACAGTATTTGGATTGCCCTGCTGGCCAAGAAAAAGGCTCCTAATGAAAATAGTACGAGGAAAGGAAGCTCTATTGAATAGATAAGAAGAATAATGATCACAAAAGGAAGGAGCATCATCAGGCTATATACATAGCGCGCCTTGCTGAGACCAAGTCTTACCACCAGGTTTTTTTTATTGGCTTTTTTATCGGCCTGATAGTCTGGAAACTGATTTATCCAGATAACTGCCATTATAAGGAATCCGTTAGGGATTCCAAGTACAAATGCAGGCCAGGAAAGATTGTTCGTAATAACATAATAGGTGCCTAAGGTGATTAAAGGGCCAAAGGCAAAAAAGATCAAGGTCTCACCTAAGCCATGAGACATAAGGCTAAAGGGTGGGCTAGAATATGCCCAACCAGCTAAAAGACCGGAAAGTCCAATCAATAGAACATAGGGTCTGCCCCAAAGGGTAAACCAGAGACCGCATGCTATCCCAATTGAAAAAAATACAATAGAGAGGGCAAGGATAGTATTGGGGTGTAGCTCATTTTCCTGAATTACCCTGCTTCCACCACTGAATGCTGTAAACCTGATATTAATAGGGTCACTCCCTTTAGAATCATAGTAGTCATTTATAAGATTTGAACCGAGGTGGAGTGCTCCGACACCGATGATGGCGACTACTAAAGGGAGAAGGGAAAATGATCCCCTGTGAAATGCAAAGGCAGCAGCAGTAATTAATGGTATTATTGAACCTGCCAGAAATGGAAGCCTCAATGCCTTGAGGTATGTTTTAATCATGATTCACCTTATTTAAACTATCGAGCGGACATTCAGAGCAGAGTGGTTTTCTCCTGCAAAAATCTTTTCCTGTCTTTACAATCAAGGCGTGATACTCTTTAAATAGTTCAACATCGTGAGAAAGATTATCCATAAAAAACGACTGTAAATCATTGTACCCCGCTTCTTCTTCAATAAGACCATGCCGTGTTAATATTCTATGTGTATAGGTGTCAACGACAAAAATAGGCCTTCCAGCCGCATATAAGACAATGCTATCCGCTGTTTCCAATCCAATGCCTTTAACCGTTAAAAGCGCTTCCCTGATAGTCTCGGTATCAAGGGAGAAAAGTGTTTTTATGTCACCATTGTATCTATCGACAATAAAATTAATAAGATTTTTCAGACGCTTGACCTTAAGATTATAATATCCGGCAGGCCTGATGTATTCAGCCAAAATGGATGCAGTTATCTGGCTGAGCTCTTGTATTGACAACAGATTTTTTTCTTTCAGATTCAGAATTGCCTTTTCCACATTATTCCAACTGGTGTTTTGGGTCAAAATAGCACCAACCATCATCTCAAGCTCTGTCTCTGCTGGCCACCAGTTCTGAGGGCCAAAGGAAGAAAGGAGGAGATTGAAGATCTCTATCAAGGTTTGATTATTACCTGTAATCACTATATCATCCCGGTATTTGTCAGTTGAATATTGTCCATCGGAAAACAGCGAAAAGTGAACAAAATGAAGGTTTTTGCAAACACAACAAACACTACTAACTCAATAAGCCCAAAAAACACTACTAACTTGACACTGTTTTGAAGATAACTTAGATTTATTCCCTATGTCAATGCAGCAACTTAAGAATATACGCAATATAGGTATCATCGCCCATATAGATGCCGGAAAGACTACCATAACAGAGCGAATCCTTTTTTATACCGGTCGGTCTCATAAAATGGGAGAAGTTCATGATGGTGAGGCTATCATGGACTGGATGCCTGAGGAACAAGAGAGGGGCATAACAATAACATCTGCTGTTACTACCTGCAAATGGCTTGATCACACCATAAACATCATAGACACACCAGGGCATGTGGATTTTACCATTGAGGTTGAGAGATCCTTAAGGATTTTAGATGGGGCCATCGGAGTATTTTGCGCAGTAGGCGGTGTAGAACCCCAGTCTGAAACGGTATGGCATCAGGCGGATAGGTATGGTGTTCCCAAGATAGCCTTTGTCAATAAGCTTGACAGGCTCGGTGCAAATTTTGATGGCACTATATGGATGATGAGAGAAAGACTTGGTGCTATTCCATTGATCCTTCAGATCCCATGGGGGCTGGAAGAAGATTTTAAGGGTGTGATCGATATAGTTAGTATGAAGGCCATTGAATGGAGCGATGATGATCTCGGAATCTCCTTTCAGGAAGCAGATATCCCGGAAGACTACGCAGAAGAGGCTCACAGACACCGGGAAAAAATGATTGAGTTGTTAGCCGATAATGATGATGACCTAATGGAGAGGTATCTATCTGAAGAAGAAATAGATATTCAGTCAATTCAGAGGGTAATTAGAAAGGCTACCATAAAGCTCGCACTCGTTCCCATTTACTGTGGGGCAGCATTGAGAAATAAAGGGATACAGCCCCTTTTGGATGGAATCGTTAGATATCTTCCTTCCCCTCTTGATGTTCCACCAGTGAAAGGGGTTAATCCAAAGACAAAAGAATCCGAAACGAGGTCTGCGACAGTAAAAGAATCCTTCTCTTCTCTGGCCTTTAAGGTTGCAATGGATCAGGGAAGAAAAATGACATATCTCAGGATCTACTCCGGAATAATGAAACAAGGCTCAACAATCTATAATACTACAAAGAATATTATAGAAAGGGTAGCCAGGATCATGAGGATGCATGCAAACAAAAGAGAGAGGATAGATCAGGCCGTAAGTGGTGATATTATTGCAGTTATGGGTTTAAAAGAGACATCTACTGGCGATACTCTATGTGACAAAGATCATCCTATAGCATTTGAGTCTATGGAGTTTGATCAGCCGGTAATATCCATGGCAGTGGAACCAAAACAGTTGAAGGATCAAGGACGGCTATTAGACAATCTTACAAAAATCGCTGATGAAGACCCCACATTCAAATTTACAGTAGATGAGGATACCGGCCAGGTTATAATTTCTGGTATGGGCGAGCTTCATCTCGAGGTTTTAGCCCAAAGACTAAAGAGGGAGTTTTCTCTTGGTGTAAACACAGGAAAACCTCAGGTTGTCTACAGAGAAACTATAAGCAAAAAGGCACAAATCGAGACGGTTTTCGACAGAGAATGGGCCGGCGAAATGCACTTTGCAGGTATTACAGCAGAGGTCTCACCTATGGAAAGGGGGAAAGGGAGCCGGTTTGTCAATAAAGTTTCAGACACCCTCATGACTGAAGAGTTTATCAACTCTGTACAGGAAGGCATAAGGGAGGCATCAGAAAGCGGTGTCTTGATGGGGTATCCAGTAATTGATGTGGAAACGACTCTTCTGGATGCCAAGGTAAAAAAGCTATTGTCTTCTCCACTTGCCTTTAAGATTGTTGCATCAATGGCCTACAGAGAAGCCTGTGAGCTTGCCTCTCCTTTGCTTCTGGAGCCTATTATGAAGCTCGAAATAATTGTTCCTGAAGAATTTGTAGGCGATGTAATTAGTGATTTGAATAAAAGGGGTGGTAGAATTGAGCAAATTACAGCAAAAGGAACAATCAAGATATTGGCGGCTATAGCACCCCTTTCCAAGATGTTTGGCTATTCAACAGCCCTACGCTCTTCCTCTCAGGGAAGGGCTACCTTCACTATGCAATTTTCTCATTATGATAAAGCCTGAATAAGTGCCTAAAGTTAAGGCAAATAACAATAGAACAATTAAATTCATGGGTATTTTTTATAAGTATGGTTTTGTCACTTCCTATTTTTTTGCACACAACTCGCGACAAGGCACAAGTTGCTAAGAAATACAAGTGCAACTGACTACTAACAACTAACTACGGACATTTCCTAAACCTTGTCCAGAACAATCCTACATATTGATATGGATGCCTTTTTTGCCGCCATTGAGGTGCTGGATGATTCATCTCTAAAAGGAAAGCCTGTGATTGTTGGCGGCATAAGTCGGCGGAGTGTTGTTTCCACTGCAAGTTATGAGGCCAGAAAGTTTGGCATTCATTCTGCGATGCCTTTATTTAAGGCAAGGGAAAAGTGCCCTCAAGGAGTTTTTCTTCCTGTAAAAATGGAACGATACAAAGAGGTCTCCAGAAAAATAATGGGCCTGTTAAAAGATTTTTCACCCCTTGTAGAACAGGTTTCTATCGATGAGGCCTATCTTGATATAACGGGAACGGAAAATCTTTTCGGATGCCCTGAGGAGATAGCAAGGCGAATAAAAGAACGGGTTGGTAAGGAGACAGGATTAACGTGTTCAATAGGTATTGCCCCAAACAAGTTTATGGCAAAGGTTGCATCTGATATGAACAAACCTGATGGTTTAACGATAATTTCAGCCACGGAGGTGGATCAATTTTTATCCATATTGCCGGTCGCAAAGCTCCCCGGTGTTGGGAAAAGGACGTTAGAAGACCTAAGACGTTATGGTGTCAAAACAGTTGGGGATTTAAAGAGATTTAGCAAGGAACAATTTTTGAAGAACTTTGGAAAATTTGGCCTTAGGCTGTATAACATTTCACAGGGAAGGGATAACGAATCTGTGACTCCAGACAGAGAGATAAAATCAATTAGTTCAGAGGAAACCTTGCCATCAGACACCGTTGATCTTAGTAAGTTAAGAAACATGGTTAAAGAACATGCTGAAAAAGTTGCCTGGAGATTGAGAAAAGAAGAGCTAAAAGGGAAAACTGTAACAATCAAGATAAAATTTAGTGATTTCTCCGCTTTTACTAAAAGCCATACAATTGCCGAGGCAACAGATAGTACAAAGATCATATCGGATTGTGCGATCAAGCAGCTTACCGATTACCCTTTAAAGAAAAAGGTAAGGCTCATAGGGGTTGCTGTCTCCAACCTGGATGTGAGTAGCGAGGAGTCTCAAATTTCTCTCTTTGTGAATGGAGATAAAACAGACAAGGACCGAAAAGTGGATAAGGCCATTGATGAGATCAGGGGGAAGTTTGGCGGGAAGGGGATAAAGAGGGGAAAAGTGTACAATATTTTTCTTGCATTTCTTTATTAAATACTAAAAGAAAAAAAATTAAGATCTTATTTTTTTAATGGTAAGGTCCCTTTTTTTTAACATTTTGATCCAACATATGTGCTATTTTTATCATTCATCGGAGATACCAGTAAGTTGATATTCACTTGCTTGCTTTATGAAGTATGCACTTGACAAAATAGGAATATCTGATATTCTGAAATTCGGAGGTGATCAATAATGCCTGTTGACGTTACAAAAATTGGTAAAAAGGGAACGGTTGTCATTCCTGCACCGCTTCGGAAAAAGTATGGCTTTAATGAGGGCTCCCAGCTTATTGTAGAAGCACTTCCAGATGGTGTATTTTTGCGCCCTGTTGTGACCCTTCCTGTAGAGATATATACGCCAGAACGTAAAGCGGAGTTTATTTTAAACAACACGATCACACCAGAAGATTATGCCCTGGCAGTTAAAAAAGTTCGCAATATGGGACTTGATCCAGAAACGATTCCCCATAAAAAACCAGAAGACAGATGACTGCTGACAGAGTCTTTCTTGATGCAAACATATTATTCTCTGTGGCCTATGGAAGCCCCGGTTTAGATCGTTTATGGGAACTTGCCAAGAAAAGACACTGTGTGCTACTTGCATCCAGGTATGTCATTGAAGAGGCAGAAAGAAACCTCAATACATCTGACCAATTAAAGAATCTCAAGGCCTGCCTATCAGATGTGCAAATCGTTATTGAAGCGGATCAAAGCGTAGTATGCCCTATAGATTTGCCATCTAAAGACATGCCTGTTCTCATGGCAGCTATTTCTGCCAAGGCCGATTACCTGATTACTGGTGACATGGTCCATTTCGGAAAATATTTTGGTCGCTCAATTATGGGTGTGAGGATTATGATGGCCCGAGATTATGTCTTATCCAAAACGAAACCTTAAGTCACATAATCTTTATTTCCATTACCTGACCCATATTTCTCCCTTTTGCCTTGGAATTCTCCAAACCATTTTTATAGTCTCTAAACCTATCCAACAAAGACCATACTGATCCCAGATAATCATATTTTACAAATACCAAAAGGGTGTTTTAAGGACGAGGTGTTTATCATATATGGTAAGTATAACAGGGACAAAAGTAATGCCTGCGACTCCAAGTATAGGAGAATAGATTTGAGGAAATGCTTGCCTGATCATTAAACATTCTGTATCTATAAACAAAACATTTTGCTTGTTGGCATAAAATTTTCAAGTGAACACACATCGCCTTTCCACTACAAGGAAGGATGAAAGTAGTTGAGTGCTTGCTCGGTAAATGACTTAACTTTAGGCATTTTAGGCACTTTAGCCCTGGCCCAGACCCGCCTGCCGGACCCGCCTGCCAGACGGCGGGCAGGTGGCGGGCAGGCCTGGTGATAGCAGCCTCAGCAAAGATAAACCAGAATTGGTGATGCATCAGGAGCAAGTGTATATTCAAATGACGTCGCACCCCTGGCCCAGACGTGTCCCGATACAATCGGGATTAGGCTGTATTGCCAGGCCTTATTAATAATATAGAAATTGCAATATTTGCCAAGGAAATCGCGCCAGGGCGGGCAGGGCAGGCTCACTTTAGGCACTTTCAAATGGATATAAAATTATTTGCTACCCTATTTTTCGCTGTTTTTTCTGTTACCATAGGCGTGGGATTGGTAGTTCCCTTACTGCCTGTGTATGCCCATGAGCTGGGCGCAACAGGCTTATATATTGGCTTTATGTTTGGGGCGTTTTCACTTTCAAGAACTATTTTTCTACCCTACTTTGGTAAGGCTTCAGACAGGAAAGGAAGAAAGCCATTCATTACAACCGGACTCCTGGTCTATTTTCTTGTTTCCATAGCCTATATATTTTCTAAAAGTGTGAATTTGTTTATCCTGATTCGCTTTTTTCAGGGTATTGCCTCAGCCATGATCTTGCCTGTTGCCCTGGCCTATGTTGGAGACATAACTCCTAAAAGGAGAGAAGGCTTTGTTATGGGTCTATTTAATATGTCCCTTTTCGGAGGGTTGAGCGTGGGGCCAGTTATTGGGGGTATGGTGAAGGATACCTTTGGCATCCAGATATCTTTCCTGAGTATGGGGCTTTTTTGTTTTGCAGGGTTTCTGCTCTGCCTCATGTTACTCCCTCCAACAGAAGACGAAACTCCTACTTCAAGAGTTAAGCCCCCTCTTAATTATAGAATCCTTATGAAGGACAAGAATATAGGAGGGCTATTCATCTTCCGCCTGACGTATACAACCTGTATAGGGATTGTATGGGCTTTCTTGCCTCTTTTTGCAGACTCGGCCTTTAATCTATCAAGCTCACTCATTGGTATCCTGCTCATGGTCGGAGTACTCACAACAGGTCTATTGCAGATACCAATGGGCCTTCTGGCCGATAGGTTTAGCAAGAGAATGCTATTTGCAATAGGTGGTTTTGTTACAGGAGGGGCTATCTTTTCATTTGTTATGATACAATCATTCTGGGGGCTTTTTTTAGCTAATACATTTTTTGGAATCGGCGGTGGAATTGCAATGCCATCTATTATGGCAATGACAGTGATTATAGGGAATGAAAGCCATTCCATGGGCTCTATCATGAGTCTGCTGACTATGGGACACAGCCTGGGAATGTTGTTGGGACCTATTCTGGCAGGAATAATGATGGATGCCTTTCAACTGGAGACGGGTTTTATAATAGGAACAGTTGTGATATTTCTTGGAGTAATAATTTCCCTTATATTAACAGCTAATTTCCGCATCCTGGTTAAGGATTTAGTATAGCGATTTGTATGTTGTTAGTTGTCCGTTGTTTTAAATTATGGGTTTGTGGTTTTTTCTTATTTCGTCATTATTCTTACCAACGGACAACGGACAACTGTCAACGGACATTCCAAATTTAAGAGGCTATCAGATTTAATTGCTCCGGAGTTAGATACCATTTAAGGTGGCCTGAGTGTGTAGGAAGATCTTCAACATCAATCCTACAACAACCACCCCTTTCAAATTCTATTGTTGCCTTAGAACCTTCTGTTAATAAAAATGATGCTACCTCAGCTACTGATGGTAGGTGTCCGGCTATCAAGATCCTTTGATTGCCAGCATATTCAGCTAAGGCCTTGATGGTTTCTTCTGGGTAGGTCATGGCCTTGACCTTTTCAGTCTCCATAATCTTTTCAGGTAGAAAGCCTACCTCTTCAGCCACAATGGCAGCCGTCTGCCTGGACCTTTTCTTAGGACTAGAAAGCATTACATCAAAACTAATCCCCATTTTTTTGAGGGCTTTTCCGCTTGCATGAATGCTTACTTTTCCATCAGGGCTCAGGCCCTCTTCAGGATCCTGCTCCTTGGGGAGGGCAGATCCATGTTGCATAAGATATATTTCCATACGATTACCTCCTATGATTACATACCTATAATCATTTTATATTTTTACATACAAAATCACAAGCATACATCATAAATTCTCATTGACTTCTCATGTAAAATACATAGATTAGGCAGTGTACGTTGATAGTTGTCAGTTGTCCGTTGAGAAAAAGCATAGATCAATTAATTCAAATAAATAGAAAAAATTTGCTGATTCCTGTGTTTCATATGAGCGCTCACAAAATAAAATCCGCAACTGACCACGGACCCGCCTGCCGTCCAGCGGGCAGGCAACGGACTACTGACATTATCCAACAATTCAGATCTTAAAATAGAAAACACTATGCCAGCCAGACTCGAAATAAGATTAAAGCCAGAGCTGCTTGATGCAGAGGGAATGAGCATCAGCCGCAAGGCATCTGCTTACTTTGGACTTACTGTTACTGACACCAGGGTAATGAGGGTATTAACCATTGACGCTGATCTAAAGAGTGATCAATTAGAAAGGATTAGAACAAAGATATTCACCAATCCCGTTACTGAGGAATCCTCTTTTCTCCCCCTTGCGAATAATTTCGACTGGATAATATGGGTAGGCCTCAGGCTTGGGGTCAGGGATCCCGCAGGCAGCACAGCAGTTGAGGCCATAGAAGACCTTTTAGGTATACGGTTCAAACGCGATGAATCGGTGTATGCATCCAAGATATATCAGATAAGGGGAGATCTAAAAAAAGATGATGTAGAAACAATAGCACGAGAAATACTGGCAAATGACATCATCCAGCAATGGAGAATTTATAAAAGTGATAAATGGGACAATCAAAAAGGTATCGGCATGAATATCCCTAAGGTTGTCCTTGATAAGCAACCGCAGGTAAGAACATTTTCAATTGAAAGCGATGAAGAATTACAGAAGTTGTCAAGAGAAAGGAGCCTTGCGCTACAGAACAGCGATATACTGGTTATACGCGAATATTTCTTGAGGGATGATGTGCTTTTAAAACGAAAGGCATTTGGACTCGATCTCCCCACAGATGTGGAGCTTGAGTATATATCACAGGCGAGAAGTGATCATTGCAACCACAATACATTCAGGGGGCTTTTTCGATACCATGATACGGCTACTAATCATAAAGAGATCATTGATAATCCCTTTAAAACATACATTGAAGCACCTACCTTGCAGATAAAAGAGAAAAAGGACTGGGTTATCTCTGTGCTCTGGGATAATGCAGGTGTGGGGAGGTTTGATGAAAATTATTATTACGTTATTACTGGAGAGACACACAATAGCCCATCTAATATCGAGGCCTATGGAGGGGCTATAACAGGGATAGTGGGGATTTACCGTGACCCTCTGGGAACGGGAAAAGGTTCAAAATTAATCCTGGGCACATATGGGTTTTGTGTGGGACCCAGAGATTATAAAGGGGAACTCAAACCACACCTTCATCCAAGGCGACTTCTGGATGGCGTGATTGAGGGTGTGAGAGATGGTGGAAACAAAAGTGGTATTCCCACCACATTTGGACAGGTTATTTTTGATAAATCCTATATGGGAAAATGTCTCGTGTATGTCACCGCTATGGGCATTATGCCTGCCACAGTAGAGGGTGTCTCTTCCCACATAAAAAGGACGAATCCAGGTGATTTGATAATCATGTGTGGTGGCAGGGTAGGGAAGGATGGCATCCATGGAGTTACGGCTGCCTCTGAGACCTATAGCGAAACGACCCCTGCAGGTCATGTCCAGATAGGAGACCCCTATACCCAGAAGAAGATGCATGATTTTTTGCTCGAAGCCAGGGATGAGGGGCTTATAGAATTTATTACAGATAATGGGGGTGGTGGGCTTTCTTCATCGGTAGGAGAATCAGCCAGGTGGTCTAATGGTTGTCATGTAAACTTAGAAAAGGTCCCTCTAAAATATGAGGGACTGGATCCATGGGAAATATGGGTGAGTGAATCTCAGGAGAGGATGACTGTAGCGGTAAGGCCTGACAATATTGACAGGTTCATGGAGCTTTCCACAAAACATGCAGTAGAAACTACGGTTATTGGTCAGTACAATGATAGCGGATATCTCCATCTTACGTTTAACGACAAGACATGCGCCTATATATCGATGGATCTTCTTGAATCATCATTCCCCCAGTGGACATTTGATGCTGAATGGCTTTCCCCATCATCCAGAGGGCTAAAAGAACCTGTCTGGGATGAACCAGAAGAGGCGGGTTCTCTTCTTAAAGCAATGTTGAAGAGGCCAAATATCTGTGCCAAAAACTGGGTTCAAAGGCAATATGATCATGAGGTTCAGGGAGGGAGCATTATTAAACCCCTGGTAGGGAAAGAGCGGGATATGGTGAGCGATGCCGCAGTGGTGAGACCAGTCTTAGGCTCCAGGAGAGGGATTGCTATTACCCAGGCGATAAATCCATTCTATTCTCTCATTGATACCTATCACATGGTAGCAGTCACTATGGATGAGGCAGTTAGACGCTGTATCGCTGTTGGTGGTGATTTGACCTGTATCGGTGGTGTAGATAATTTTTGCTGGCCTACTATTATCTATGATCCTGTAAAAAATCCTGACGGAAAATATAAGGCGGCTCAACTTGTGCGGGCATGCTGGGCGTTACGGGATTACACGCTTGCATTTGGGATACCACTGCTTTCAGGTAAAGATAGCATGTATACCGATGGTGAAGTAAAAGGACCTTCTGGAAGGAGCGAAAAAATATCAGGGTTACCGACCTTTCAGTTTACCGCTACAACGGTGGTAAAGGATACACGGAAATGCGTGACAATGGATGTAAAGATACCTGGTGACTTGGTATATATCCTTGGAGAAACACGAGATGAGCTTGGGGCAAGTGAGTACTACCTAATGATGAATTGGGTAGGATGTAATGTTCCTGTCGTTGATTCAAGAAAGGTGCTCTCGCTTTATCAGGCGCTTTATCGAGCGATACAGAATGGATTGGTTGCCTCCTGCCATGCTGTTGGTAGAGGTGGATTAGGTGTTCATCTTGCCCTGTCTGCAATAGGGGGAAACTTGGGGCTAAATATAGACTTAAGGTATGTCCCAGTTAAGAAGAAGCTTTCTAACACAAGGCTCCTCTATTCTGAGTCGGCCGGAAGATTTCTCGTCACGGTTGATCCAAAAAAGGAGGAGGCCTTTGAGGATATCATGAGTGGGTTGAAATATGCTCGTATAGGAAGAGTTACTGATGCTGATATCCTCCAGGTGTCAGGCATAGATGGTAAAAATCTTGTGACCGAAAAAGTAAGTGATTTAAAAAGTGCATGGAATGAACCTTTTGGAGATCTGATATGAAAACAGTCAGGGCACTTGTTCTTACTGGATATGGCCTAAACTGTGATTATGAAACAGATTTTTCTTTAAAACTGGCTGGCGCAGATTCTGAGAGGGTACACATAAATGAGTTGATACCATCTGAAAAGAGAGATGCCAGGGTAACCCTGGATAACTACCATATTCTGGTATTAGGAGGTGGTTTTAGCTGGGCAGATGATCACGGGGCTGGTGTTATCATAGCTTCAAAGTTGAGATACAATATAGGTGAACAAATTGAGGACTTCATTAGAGAGGGTAAACTCATTATCGGTATCTGTAATGGTTTCCAGGCCCTTGTAAACTTAGGGCTTCTACCAGGATTTGATAGTGATTATCACTCCAGAAAGGTTGCCCTGACGTATAATGACTCGGGAAATTTTGTTGACAGGTGGGTCACGCTCAGGGCTCAAGAGGATAGCGTATGTATTTTTACAAAAGGGATTTCCACCATTGAGCTCCCTGTACGGCATGGCGAAGGGAAGTTTTACGCAAAGAAAGAGATTATTGATAGATTAATAGAAAAAAAGCAGGTTGTTATCCGATATGCAGACGATGAAGGCCATCCCGCTCAAGGCAGATGGCCTTTTAATCCAAATGGATCTCTTTATGATATTGCCGGAGTGTGCGACTCTACAGGGAGGATATTTGGAGTGATGCCTCACCCAGAAGCCTACAATTATTACACAAACCATCCAGATTGGACAAGGAAAAGAGAGGAGTTAGCAAGGATGGGGAAGGAGATTGTAAAGGAAGAGGGTGAAGGGATTACCATCTTTAGGAATGCAGTAGAGTATATTCGAAAAAATCTTTAATAATTGGAGAGATGGAGCTTAGAGGATTTTATTATTTTTATCTTCCCCATTACTCCATTACTCCATTACTCCAATATTCCACCATTCAATCAGATCTTCCAATATCTCCCTTGAATTGATTTTACCTTATCAAGCACAGGGGTTAAAATCCTTTGGTTTTCTTTGTCAGACCAATCTCGGCCTTCTATTGTTGATTCCCCTCTCAATTCTTTTAATACTGCCTTTGCTGAATCCCTTAAACCCTGCAAGTTATATCCGCCTTCAAGGGTTAAGACGAGTTTACCATCACAGCTTGAGCTGGCAATTTCCATAAGGGTGCGTGTCAGACCGGCAAATCCATCAGGGGTAACTGACATACCCCCTAAGGGATCGCCCTCATAAATATCGAATCCAACAGAGGCAAGCACCAGATCAGGCTTGAACTCCTTTGCGATAGGCTGAAGGATATGCTGAAAGATAGCGATATATTCCGCATCACCATATCCTGTTGAAAGAGGAACATTAACTGTATAGCCTTCTCCATTGCCTTTTCCTACCTCATTAAAGCTGCCACTCCCAGGGTAATATGGATATTGATGGGTAGAGAAATAGAGAATGGAAGGATCATTTTCAAAGGAGTGTTGGGTGCTGTTACCGTGGTGCAGATCCCAGTCAGCAATCAGAACCTTCTTCAAGCCCAGTTTTTTCTGGGCATAGATAGCACCTATTGCAACATTGTTAAAGATGCAAAATCCCATTCCTCTATTTCTTTCAGCATGATGGCCTGGAGGTCTCACCAGGGCAAAGGCATTGTCGATCTCACCGCCATTTACCATTTTAATGGCATTTAAAAGGCCCCCTGCGGCAAGTAAGGCAGCCAGATAAGAACCGGGAGAGGTCTGTGTGTCTGCATCAAGATAACTCGATGGCTTGCCGGCTGTAGATGCAACCAAATCAATGTAGTCCTTTGAATGAATATAGAGCAATTCCTCCTCTGTAGCCTCCCTCACCGGAACATCCGTGTATTTATCTGCCATATCCTGATCATTCAGCATCTCATAGATAACCTCTAACCTTCGGTGGCTTTCAGGATGAAAGTCTCCGGTCCTATGTTCGATATATCTTGTATCCTTAACGATCCCTGTCTTATACATAGCGTATCTCCTTTATTAATCTAACCTTTTAACTTTCGACGCTTTTTTGCTTACCAAGTAGCACAATCTATAATCAATTAAAATATAATTCCTTTTTTACACTAAATAAGTCTATTGTAAAAAAAAGACCAGCGCTGGAATGCCGATAATATTTTCATCTATTAAAAAGGTATTCCTGGTGACAAGGATTCCTATCTTTTAGAACTTTCCGCTTACATCCATTTAAATGCCGTTTGAACAGGGCTGGTTAAAAATCCCATCAATTATCGATGGTGTAGCATTGATAAGCTGTTTAAAGCTTGACATGTTATTATAAATAGGATACATAAAAATAGACATATTTGATAATTTATTTTAAACGTAGTAAATGGCTAAGGATAAAGTATCCATATTGCTCAGCGCTGATTCACCTTTTTTTACGCTTTCCTCACTTCAGGCTATATTGAATATTGCCAGGGAAAGCACTAGGACAGCCGCTTCCAGACTCGTTGAAAGAGGCATTCTCATACGCATCGGACGTGATCTTTATGCCTTAGTAAATAGGAACTATTCCCTTTTCTCTCTGGCCAATGCCCTCCATCAGCCATCGGTCATTTCCCTGGAAACAGCGCTTAACTATTGGGGATTGATCGTGCAAGTTCCACAAGTGATCTTTTCCATTTCACTACGCAGTTACCGCTACGAAACAGATAATACCGAATTCATTTATCGACGCATAGAATCATCCCTTTTCCGCTTCGGGCAAGTAAAATCCGAGGATTTCTATATTTCTGAGCCGGAGAAGGCCCTTCTGGACACGCTCTATATGAAAAGTAAAGGCTTGGTAGAGCTGCTACCAGGGGATGTAGATATGAGAAAATTTGATATTGAACTGCTCACATACTACAGTCGTTTTTATCCCGGCATAGTGAGGCGATTGCTCCGAGTTTTCAGGGAACAAAGCTATGAAGCCAAGTAAGCAGGATTTTTTTAACCAGTACAGGCAAAACACCATCATTGAGGTGGTGCAGGCCATTGCAAAATCCAGGGCTGGTTCTCAAATAGCTTTTAAAGGTGGAACTGCTTTGAAACTTTTCTATGGCCCACCCCGTTACTCCGAGGACATAGACTATGATTCCCTTCCGGGCGTTTCGGCCCAGGAACTCATGAAGATCTTAAAAGACCTTTTTGTGAAGAGAAGGTGGGAGATAACAGATGAAGCAATCAAATATTTCACCATTCTCTTAGAGCTTCGATTTGCCGGGCCGGAGAGGCATTTTCGGGTGAAGCTTGAAATTTCTACGAGGGAAAAGGAGCTAGAAACCACAATTCAATATTTCAGAGGGGTCCCGATTCTTACGCTGGAACCCTCGTTTTTGATGACAGAAAAACTCCTTACCTTTATTGATCGGCAAGCCGGGAGGGATATATTCGATGCATGGTTTATCATAGATCATGGGTATCCCCTAAAAGACTCGCTTATAAAAAGAACCTTTGATGGTTATGAAGATTTTTATCAGGCTATGTTGAGCATTGTGGAAAAGACCGACACAAAGAAGCTACTTCGGGATACCGGCAAATTGTTAGGAGAGGATTATAGAAAATGGATCAAAACCTCCTTTTTGTCTGATTTTTCCCGTCTTCTACGAGATAGGCTAGATTCCTTAACATCTTCTTGAGACCCACGTAGCAGTTAAGCGTCTTCAAAATGAAAGCATAAAAGGGCTCGTGCAAAATCTTGTTAGTTATCCCCCTTCCTAAATCTTCGCCTTTATGATCTGGTACAGTGGCTGTTCTTTCATCGAGGTGTATGACTACCATGCTGCCTGCTCTTCTTGAAACCAAGGTATTCGAGAAAGTCATCATTGTTCGAGGGGCTACCATCGGCAATCGAGTCATGGAGCTACCTCGATCTGTTGAATTCCCTCAAAAACCATTGCTGTTGGTTCTTCTTCTTGAAGGCAAAGCTCAATAGCCTCTCTAATTCTGGGCATCAATTCTTCCATAGTTTTAGCCTGGGTATAGCAGCTCTTCAAGGAGGGAACTGTACCTACCAAATAGCCGTCTTCATCCCGTTCTATCAAAACACTAAATTTGTATTTTTTCACATTTCCTTTATCAAAAAATTTTCCATAAAAAAAGCCACAAACATTACTAATGTTTATTATTATCAGGGACTTCCCAGTGTGGTCAATCAAAAATATGATAAAAATATGATCCTTCTCAGTTTGTAAATCTAGGACGGATATGGGCTGCCTATTATTATTTACAATCATGCGCCCAAAAAACCTATGAGATAGCTCCAGAGACTCAGAGAGAAAAGAGATAAAAGGGTAGAAAGGGTTACAGCCGTTGAAGCAAATTTAACATCTCCTTCCATCTCGCTTGACATTATTACAGAAACCGTGGCAGTTGGTACTCCCAGAAGAGTCGCAACCACCTCAATGGAAAATGGATGTACCCCAGCATTGTGGAGTAACACTACTCCTAAGCCGGGAAGAAAGAAAAGTTTAAGGAGTGAAGAGGAGAAAAGCCAGTAAAGTCTTTTTGATATGAGTGATAGGGACAAGGATGCCCCAATGATTAAAAGCGCCGTGGGGAGAGCCATGCTAGAGACAATTTCCAGGAATCTGTTTAAAAAATTAGGCAATTTCAAACCAAGGAAGGAGAAGGTTATTCCAAACAATGCGGAAATAATAATTGGGTTTAGAAAGATGCTCTTTAGTATTGTTATAAATGATTTAATCTTTTTCCTTTTCGTAGCAGAGTAGATATTGAAAGATAGAACAGATAATATGTTTTGTGGAATTATAATAAATGGCGCCAAGAAACTTGCAATACTAAGGCCATTGTTTCCTAAGGCGTAGAAGACTACAGCGAGACCGATATAGCCGATATTTCCATGCATAGAAGTTTGGACAAAGCTTGCAGCCGAGGCAGATCCCAAAGTGGAGTATATCTTGAGCCTGACAAACACAAGAGAAAGGAGCCAGACAATAAATACAGATAAGGATGAGATGAGTGCAAGATTCAGGTCAAATGTTTCATGAAATGGTGCACTGGATAACTTGATAAAGAGAAGTGCCGGGATACCTATATAGAATACAAGCCGATTAGCTCCTTTTACAAAGATATCCGGGAAGAAACCTAATCTTTTGGCCCCTGCACCTAAAAATATTACTAAAAAAACCGGGAGTATGTTTAGAGCTATGTTCATGAGAAAATATATTATTTGTAACCTTGAACGCTTACGATTATCTCAATAAAAAACAGTCTATTGACCCCAAAGCATATTTCATATAAAAAGTGGTCTATTAATATGTAAAGTTTTTACCTATGAGCTTACAGAATAGCAATGGAAAAAGTTCTCTCTTTAAACTTCCCCATGTCTGGGCATTCACCACCTACTTTGCAGAGGGTCTTCCTTATACCTTAATTAGAATGGTCTCTTCTGTTTTTTTTAGGGATATGAGGGTTAGCCTTGAGGCAATTGGCCTTACATCCCTCTTTGGCGTACCATGGGTTATGAAATTTTTATGGGGCCCAGTCATAGACCAGTTTGGAACCAAAAGGAAATGGATCATTATAATGCAATTTCTTTTGGTTATCTTATTTATTATCGTTGCCTTTATGAGCGCCCTTCCGTATGGGATTAAGCTAATAGCAGGGCTTTTTTTTGTCGGTGCAGTTTTATCAGCTACCCATGATATTGCCATTGACGGGTACTATATGGAGGCGCTCGATAAACAGGGTCAGGCTAAGTTTGTAGGCTACAGGGTGATGGCCTATCGCCTGGCAATGATGGCAGGAACGGGTATAATTGTTACCATCGGGACAACAGCGGGCTGGTTTTCTGCTTTCTTTGCAGGAGGGGCCTTTCTTGGTCTTCTATTTGTCTACCATGTTTTTTTCCTTCCTCATGTTGAAGAAGAAAAAATAAAAATACACACTTTGTTGAAGAAGGTATTTAGGATAAAATTCCTCATTGCCGGTGTTACCCTGGTTTTAATCTTATGGGGAATGAAATCTCTCTTCTGGAAAAGATTGAGTGACAAGCTAATTACATTGCTCCCATTTTTAAAATCAATAAGCCTTGCAGGGTGGGTTGCGATCGGGCTTCTAATTCTGTTAATTGGGCTGGCCATCTTTAAAAACAGGATAAAAGAGCTATTCTTCAGGGATAAGGAATCGTTTTATTCAAGAGCCTTTTTTGACTATATGGATAGGGATAAGATGGCAGTGGCAATAGCCTTTATAATCCTTATGAGGACCGGGGAATCAGCACTATCCTCTATGGTTGCGCCTTTTATGGTTGATCTGGGGATAAAGGTTCATTACGGATGGCTTTCCGGTGGAGTTGGACTACCTTTTTCCATTATTGGGGCTATGGCTGGGGGATTTTGGATCTCTAAGTTTTCATTAAGAAAGACGATCTGGCCGTTCCTGTTAGCCCAAAATCTCACCAATGTAATATATATGGGCCTGGCCCTTAGCCTAACAAAATATATTGCCGTAAATACAGGGGCAGATATTGTAATATCTATAGGACATTTTAATCTTTTTTTAGTTGCTTGTGTGCATGCCTTTGATCAGTTTGCTGGAGGTCTGGGAACGGCAGTTCTCATAACCTTTTTAATGAGAACATGCCTGGAGCGCTTTAAGGCAGCTCATTTTGCTATTGGCACGGGCCTGATGAATATTAGTGGGGTTTTGGCAGGCGTTGCCAGCGGCTTTTTAGCAGAAAGACTGGGTTACGGAATTTTCTTTGGAATTAGTTTTCTGTTATCCATTCCTGGCATGTGTTTGATATTCTTTATCCCCTTTTTAGATAACAGGTCGCAGATCTTAGAGAAACAAAATTAATCCTCTACTTTTATCTTTAGATAGAAATCCCCTCTTCTTTCCCCATTCAACTGCCTACCCAGTCCGGGAAGCCTCAGCTTGCTCCCTTCAGAGGTACCTGGGGGGACGTTTAACACAAACATCCTTTTCTTGAAACCTTTGGGGATGTTAACAAGCTTTCGAGCGCCAAAGATGGCCTCCCTTTTTGTAATAGACATGTTCCCATACATGTCCGGATCCTGCCCAAAACTAACTGGCCTTATTACCTGGATCCTTTCAGATTTTTTTTTCTTGGTTATCTGTCTGATTTTTCTGCCTACAGGGCGTTCCTTGAATGACAAAAACATTTTAAGAAAGATAATTCCAAAGATGAATCCTCCGATATGTGCCCACCAGGCGATACCAGCCTGCCCCGCAGTTGATGCTGCACTAAGGAACTGAAAGATAAACCAGATGCCAAGAAAAAAAACAGCAGGTATTTCAACCAGCGGAAAGAAAAAGAACATTGGTATCAGGGTCAATATCCTTGATTTAGGATATAGCATCATGTAGGCCCCCATCACTCCTGCAATAGCCCCACTCGCCCCAATGGTTGGTATTTTAGAATGGTAGTTAATGAGAAGATGGGAGAAACCAGAGGCTAGCCCGCACAGAAAATAAAAGAGAAGATACCTGAGAGGACCCAGCCTATCCTCCACATTGTCGCCAAATATATAAAGTGACCACATATTTCCAAGGAGATGAAAAAATCCCCCGTGGAGAAACATAAAGGATACAAAGGAGATGATTTGCTGGCCAAGGGTAAAATATGAAGAAATTGCTGGGACTGTGTACTTGGCAGGGACTAATCCATAGGTATAGATAAACCGATTTAATCCTTCACCCTGTGCTAGCTCTATAATAAACAATACAACATTAATGACAATAATTGCTGTATTAATTACAGGGTAATTTTTTGAACGTATTGTATTTTTAATGGGGATCATATAAGTGCCTAAAGTGCCTAAAGTGAGCTAAAATTTAAAAGTTAATAAAACACATAACAGGCAATGCACAATCCTCTTTTTTTTGAATTGCGGATTCCTTAATTCACAATTCCTAATCATATACAACAGGCTCTCTAAGGATCAGGGATATCGACTGAGAGGATGTCATAGCAATAGCAGGATACACATCTTTAAGGGGTGTCATTTGCCTTAAATTATCAGCAGTTCTTGAAACCAGCATGGCCAGATCACCTTCGCTTATATCTGCTACAGTTAAAACCCTTTCCCAGTCGAGTCCTTTTGCCCAGGCATATATTGTAGCCGCTGCCCACAATGGGATTGGTCTTACAGGAAATCCATGAATAGTTTTCCTTTCTATAAGAGAGAGAAGACCATTTTTCATTTTGGTATATGCATTCACAAGTTCCTTTGGAACCTTTGATTGGTCAAATTCAACCTCTATCTCCCTATCGTAGACAAACATAGCTATCAGGGCAGCCAAAAGGCAAGGGTCTGATTCAGGAAAGAGGCCTAATCTCAGACCTTCAGCAATCATAAGAGGGTGGTCAAGCCTAAGCTGAGACGCCCACCTCCCATCATCTGTCAAGGCACCATTATCTTTTACATATCCTTCTGCCTTTAAAAAGTTCAGATGCCGTATAAAATGAGCCCAAAGTTTTTCCCTGACAGCATTGGCCGCATCCCACAAATGAGAGAAATTTTTCAACACTGATTGAAATGACCGATTGTACCTTCCATGGCAGGTAAGGAAATGTTCACATTTGTTGCATATCAGGTGATCACGTTCCTTTTCAAGTAAAACGATTCGGTTTTTTAATGGTTTGACTTTTTTGATCTCTTCTTCTCCTAATGGTAAGGCTTCGAGGGGAGAAGGCAGTTCATCTGACAATACATGAGAGAAGACCCTCTTTAAAGTGTGTGGGTCATCAGTTGAGTGGATGTTTGCTACCTTATTCAGGATAGTTGCCACCTTTTCCGGAGCGAAAAATCGCATTTTTGGCGGTTTTTTTCGTCCTTGTCCATACTTTAGGCGGCAGGCAAGGACGCCATTTTTATCTTTCTTTGTATGTGTTTTTAAAACGCAATATAAGCGAGACCTATTATCCAGAAATAGCTTCCCAGGCACCAGATTGGCAATTTTAGAAAGGGTCAGCTCAAGCCTTTTTTTCTCTTCTCCTATCTTTCTGATATCATTTTTTATCGCAACTATTTTTCTGGACAAAGTAAGGACAGATTCTGGGGAGCTGCACAGGGAGCGAGGAAGAAATCCCATTAATCGTTGACCGGTTTCTTCAAGCCTATCTTCAATCCCTTTGTCCCTATTTGCACAATTCAGATAATTAGCAAAGGATCGAAGAAGAAGCTCCTTAATTTCTTCAGGATTATGGGATAGAAGAAGGTTTAAGACCATGGAAAAATCAATTCTTATCTGGCTTAAAACATCTTCAGGCGGAGATTTCAATAATGTTGCAATTAGGGAAGTGTCTAAAAAGCGCCCAGGAATCACCATAGCAAAACCGATATTGTCCATTCCCCTTCTCCCTGCTCTTCCTGTCATCTGGTGAAGTTCAGTGGCCGTCAAAGGAACAAATCTATATCCGTTGTATCGGTCAGAATTAAGAAAAATGATACTCCGTGCAGGAACATTTACTCCTGCAGCCACAGTGGAAGTGGCGAACACAGCCTCAAGCAAACCCTTTGTCATCAGATCCTCAACCATCAATTTCCACAATGGCAGTTGTCCACTATGGTGCGACCCTACACCAAGATTTCTTAAGTGCCAGAGGTGATTATGCCGAGCAAGGTGGGGGTGGAGTGTTAGCAATTCATCGATCCTTTTGTTCAGCATCTCTTTACTATATTTATCGCGATTTGTATTTGCCCTACACAGGTCTAATGCATCATCACAATTTGCCCTGGATTTTAGAAAGAATATGGCTGGAAGAAGATTATATTTCCTTAACACATGTAATATCTCTCCAAATGGGGGGAGCCTTCTTCCTGTAGAAATAGGAGGGCTTTTTGGGTTGTTAATATAATCCAGGACTTTTTTATCAAGACCTCTCCTGTTGACCAATGGAAGAAGCCTTCCTGTTGGATGGAAAAAGAGTGGGAATAGCGGAACAGGCCTTCCATTTTCTTCAATCACCACACATTTTTTGCCCCGTAAGTGTTGAAGCCAGCCAGCAATCTGATAGGCGTTCTTTATGGTGGCAGAGAGCAAAAGGAGAGGAACCCGGACAGGAAGATAGATAATGATTTCTTCCCATACAACTCCCCTATCGGGGTCTCCAAGAAAATGTGCTTCATCCAAAACAACAAGATCTGCACGCAAATCCTCACCTGTATGCATTGCATCATAGAGCTGGTTCCTGAGGATCTCGGTAGTTCCTACAATAATTGGCGCATCTGGGTTCTCGACCCTATCGCCCGTTACTATACCAACATTTTCTTTTCCAAAACGGGTTCCAAACTCTATGAATTTGGAGTTGGAAAGGGCCTTGAGGGGAGATGCATACCATGATTTCCCCCCATTGTTCTGTATTGCATCTATTGCCTCTACGGCAATCCATGTCTTACCGCTTCCAGTTGGTGCTGAAACCAGACAATCCGTTTTTTTAATAGCAGCTAAGGCTTTCACCTGGAATGGGTCTGGTTGAAAACGATCGTTTTCAGGTACCCCGATTCTTGAAAAGGCACTTTTCAACCTGCTATCCGCACTCGCTTTGATACGTGGAATAGAAGGTGCAGAATGTTGCCTTTGCTTAAAATTGGGGAAAATATTTTTGTACTTTTTTCTAAAAACTGTCATTATAGATTTCCTTTTCGAACTTAGCTCCGTATTGCTCAGCAATTAGAATATTAGAGTATTGGAATGATGGCGTGATGGAATGATGGCTTTAAATACATCTTTAATAATAAAAGGCATTAAACGCAATGGCAAGCTATGGGCCCCATTCTAACCGGTAACCGGTTGGGATATTAAAATTTAATAAAAATTAGGCTCTTCCGCTATCTCACCCAGTACTCCATTACTCCCTGGCCCAGACCTGGCATGCAATAACTGAGGGATATAGATTATACTCCCGAGGTATTACGCGGCTATCATAATACTCCAGAAAAGTCGCGTCAGGGCAGGCCATCATTCCATGAGGATGGCATAGACTGGTTGCCACTAAGATGCTTTTGGTTTCAATAAATTGTCAAATTTCCGATATCCTTAATTATAAACCAATAACAACTGTTTCCTCAATACTAAAATTTAGATATTGATAGTATGGGTAATTTTTCAAACGGGAAAGCTGATAGGAGAGAAGAAATTAAAGCTATTTATGAATCTAAAAGACAAGAGATTGAGTTAAGATTAAATGAATTTAGGAAAATCTGGAAGAAAGGAAAAAAGAAAGAGATTTTTGTTGAACTTGCTTTCTGCATTCTAACGCCACAGGCAAATGGAAAACTGTGCTGGTCTGCTGTGGAGAATATGATAAGAAAAGGAGTGTTATTTACAGGAGATAGAGGTCAGATTGCAAAAGAATTGAGCAGTGCACGGTTTATACAAAAGAAATCGGCCTATATTATTGAGGCGAGAAAAAAATTCTTATTTGATAGCAAGGTCTCCCTAAAATCAGTAATCAGAAAAATTGGTGATGGTTATAAGGCAAGGGAATGGCTTGTTCAAAATGTAAAGGGTATAGGCTATAAAGAGGCGAGCCATTTTTTAAGAAACATCGGATTCGAGCAGAATCTTGCAATCCTCGACAGGCACATAGTAAGAAATTTACAATTTGTTGGTGTGATAAAAGAGATTCCAGGCTCTTTATCAAAAGGAAGGTATTTTGAAATAGAAAAAAGGATGATGCAATTCTCAAAATCAGTTCAAATACCTATGAGCTATCTCGATCTGGTAATGTGGTATAATGAAACAGGGGAGATATTTAAATAGATGCAAAGGGATTTTAATTGAGGATCAAATAGCAATTATGTGGGAGGAGCTATGATTGTCAGAAATATGAAAGATAAAGAGGTTATGGATACCACGTATCTGGCCCACGGTGGGGCAATAGCACAGATGATACTGGATCGAAGGACATTGAAAGAGATAGGATTCCTGGCCACTGCAAGGCTTGCGCCTGGAAGAAAGATTGAGCCTCATGTTGATCCTATGGAAGAGATTTATTTTATCACGGATGGTGAGGGAGAAATGAGTGTGGACGCGGAAACAAGACATGTGGTGCCAGGGGATGCCATATGGCTTCCAACCGGTTCAAGCCATGGCCTTGCTAACACAGGAAATGAAGATTTAGTAATCTTGGTTGTTGCATCACGAGCATGGGAGTAGTATCGAAGGTCTACAATATAAATTTATTAAATTACAGGTAATATTATTAATGCTCTATAGCCCATCATTTATCCCAATGCCTTTTCTAACCTGTTTACTGTATCAAGTTTTGGTACATTCTTTCTGTTCCCCCTTTTTATTGCAAGCAATGGAGGCTCTAAATCAGATATAGGAATGATAATGGGTGTCTTCGCCCTCTCTTCTGCACTCTGTCGTCCCTGGATCTCGGATATGATCGATCGGATCGGGCGGAAGAAAAGCTATACTATTGGATGCATTATCATGAGTATCCTTCCCCTTATATACCTCCTGTTTCGAGGCAACCTTTCTAATTTTTACCTTTCCCTCATTATTGTACGGGTTTTACATGGCGTAGGATTGGCCATATGTTTTACAGCTTCGTTTACCTATATTGCTGATATTGTTCCTGAGGAGCGCTTAAATGAGGGGATTGGCATGCTTGGGGTCACTGGCCTCACAGGTCTTGCTATTGGACCTGTTATTGGTGAGATAATAATCACTGAATTTGGCTTTTCTGTCTTCTTTCTTACTGCTACAGGAATGGCTACCCTTGGCCTGATGATTCATCTTCCCCTTTCAGAATCTTTTGTGAATGATTCTCAAAAATTTTCCCAGTCCTTCTTCACGGTTCTCGCGAAGAGAAAGATTTTATTCGTTGCCTTGCTTGCCTTTCTGTTTGGGGTTGGTTTGGCGGCCACCGGTAGCTTTGTCTCTCCTTTTGCAAAAGAACAGGGAATTGCGTTCATCTCCCTTTACTACATATCCTATTCTTCAGCAGCAGTTCTCACAAGGCTTCTTGGAGGAAGGCTTGCAGACAGGGTCGGGGAAGACCGGATCATACCATATGCTCTGACATTGACCGGGGGAGGCCTTTTGATTTTAATGCTTCTGGGAGGAAATTCCATCCTGGCCCTTTCGGGTTTGATGTCGGGCTGCGGACACGGGTTTCTCTTCCCATGCCTAAACTCTCTGGCAATACGCAACGAGCCTATTGATATCCGGGGAAAGATTATTGGTGTCTTCACAGGGGGAATTGATGCCGGGACCTTTGTCGGGTCAATCATCTTGGGCTACATAGGACAATGGGCTGGCTTTAAGATGCTCTTTTTTGCAGCAGGCCTTACACTCTTCATAGGGTTTGGAGTTCAGCGGTTTCAAGTTAGGAACAATAGGTAATCGACTATGAGATAAAGGAGAGGTGTGAATTAAAGAGGTCTGAAAGATTTTTTAATCAAGGCAGCAAACTCTTTGAGATTCTTTACTGTAAAACTATCTTTTGGCTTTGTTCCGTCTCTATCGAGATAAAATGCCTTTATTCCTACGCTTTTTGGAACTAAATAGTCGAATTCATAATGGTCTCCTGTATGTATAGTATCGGATGGTTCTGTTTTCATGATTTTGCAGATTTGCTTATAAAATTGAGGGGTCTTTTTCACCTGCAGAAAATCAGATGTAGCTGAAAAGATTCTGGTAAAGGAGTTTTCAATTCCCACATCCTTTATCTCAACCTCAACAAATTCTCGGGCTGCATTTGATATAACAATGAGGTTATAGTATTGTGCCAGATCCTCTATTACCTCTTTAACTTCTGGAAATGGCCGGATTTTATCCCTGTGTTCCTCCAGCAGATTTTCCCATCTTCCAGGGAGCTCAAAGTATTTAAACCAATATTTGATATCATACCATTCTAAGTTTAAATCACCAACCCTCTCATATTCGGCAATCACTATCTGTGCAGCTTTAGAAGTGCTGATATTGTGTTTTTTTGCATAAAGTTGAGGGATGCCAATTTCCCATACAAAGGTTGTATAGGTGGGTTCAATAAGGGTGTTATCTAGATCAAAAGAGATAAGTTTTTTCTTTGTCATTTTTTACCTGATTATGGCAGGTTGCTTTTAAGAAAAACGGAAAGTCAATTACAACATCAATTCCCCGTGTACGTTATTGTTTTATTCTCCTGGAAATTTCTTTTCCTGTTATTATTCCACTGACCGAGGCCTGGATGAGACCCCTGGTGATACCAGCGCCGTCTCCTGCTATAAAAAGATTTTTTAACTCAGATTCAAGATGACTCGTCAATTTTATTCGGTGAGAGTAAAATTTTACTTCAATACCATAGAGAAGTGTGTGTTTTGAAAAGATCCCTGGCGCGAGGTTGTCCAATATTTCAAGCATCTCGATGATATCTTTTAGATATCGATAAGGAAGAACAAAGCTCAAATCGCCAGGAGTCGCTTGATTGAGGGTGGGCTTTGTAATGCATTTTGAAATCCTCTTTTGCGTTGATCTCCTGCCTGCAAGGAGATCGCCAAGCCTCTGAATGATGGCCCCTTTTCCGAGCATATTAGCAAGAGAGGCGATATACTTGCCGTATTTAATTGGATTATGGAAGGGATCTGTAAATGTGCTACTTACGAGGATAGCAAAGTTGGTGTTACCTGATTTTTTTTGGCTGTAACTATGACCATTTACTGTAATGATGTCATCAGATTGTTCAAGGACAACTTCACCATAAGGATTCATGCAGAATGTCCTAACCTTGTCATCGAATGTCTTTGAATAATAGATCAGCTTGGCTTCATATGCCTCTTTTGTGAGTGGTTCTACAATAGGTGCAGGCGCCTCGATCCGTAGTCCTATGTCTACCGGGCTATGAAGAGAGGATAAATTTAACAAATCAGTTTGAGATTTCATCCACCCTGCCCCTATTCTGCCAGGTGCAGCTACTACAAAACGGCTATGTATTACCCGGCCATCTGTTAGCCTAACACCGGTTACCTCATTTTTATCACTTAAAATCTCTTCCACCCTGCATTCAGTCTTGATGGATACATTATCAATAAGGTCCTGGCGCATCTTTTTTAAAACAGAGACACAGTTTTCAGTCCCCATATGCCGTATCAATGTGGGCACAAAGGTTAACCCAACCCTTTGAGCATTGGCAGAAAGAGTTTCTATTTCAGCCAAATTAGCGCCATAAATCTTTTCAGGTGCCCCATAGCTGAGATAGATTTTGTCTGCTTCTTGCAAAAGTGTTTCTAATTTTTTGGTGGGTATAAGCTCATTCAGAAACCCACCAACCTCTGTTGACAGGTTTAATTTTCCATCGCTGTAGGCACCTGCCCCACCCCATCCGCAAAGGAGATCGCGACCTGATCGCCTATCTCTCTCAGCAATGTCTTTTCCCTGTTCTATAAGCAGGACCCTGCCGATGCCCATTTGAGTGAGTGTTAGGGAAACAAAAATGCCAGCTGGTCCCGCCCCAATAATAACAACATCATAGTCATCCTTCATTGCTTCTATCCTTTTAAAAAAAATGATATCTTATTAAATACCTATAGATTTTTTAATTGTAAAGGATATCTATGTTAAATAGAATTGTTACTTTGGATAAAATGTATTATTATGTTATTTATAAGGAAGGAGAAAAAGAATCACGTGGGAAGAAGGGAAGATTATGACCACTATAGGTGATGTTGTAGAGGTCTACTACAGGGAAAAGCCGGCCTTTTTTGCCAGAGTTGACTCCATTACGCCCGACATAAAAAAGAATTGGTTTATGGTGGAGCTTCTGATTTTAACTACGCCCCTGAGAAAAGTTACATGGACATTGAGAGAAGAATATATAAATGGTGTACCATTCACAATGGAAGGAAATGAAATAAGAATAGATGCTATAAATCCTCTTCCGATAGAGAAAGATTCTGGGGGTGGTCCAGAGAAACCTACTAATAAGATTTTATCTAAGGATGGAAGAAAGATAATACCCTTTAAAAAACCTAAGAAGAACATTAAAAAATGGGCTTGATAAAGCCTTAATAGACATGCTAAGGCATTTTATAAAATAAATGGGATGTCTTTGAATAAAATGTCTTATATAATGAGGCCATAAAGTTATATTGACAATTAATATTTGTTTAAGTTAAATGAAAGTCATAGGGAATGTAAGTCAGAATATTGTAGGAGAGTAATTACTATGCTCAAAGCGATGACGATATCTTCATTAAATATGGACCCAGTAACGAATAGTCCAATAATTATCTTAAAGGAGATTGATGGGGAACAGACATTACCTATTTGGATAGGCTTGCTCGAGGCAACGGCAATTGCCAGTGAAATAGAAGGTGTAAAGTTTTCAAGACCCATGACACACGACCTTTTGAAGGATGTTATGGATAAGATGGATATTAAGGTCAATAAAATAGAGATCTGTGACCTAAAAGATAATACCTATTATGCCATTATTCATATAACGAGAGATGGCAAAACCTTGTCAATAGATTCTCGTCCAAGTGATGCCATTGCCTTGGCCCTTAGGGCTGAAGCCCCTATATTTGTTTCTGATGAGGTTTTAAAGAAATCTAAGCAGATTGAGGAGACCAGAGAAAGTGAGGCAGTGGATACAAGCGAGAAAGGAAAAAAGTGGCAGGACATACTTGAAAGGCTCAAGCCAGAGGATTTTGGCAAATACAGGATGTAAACTCTGTTAGAACGTTTAAACGATGCTCGAAGCCGTGCTTAAACTTATTGGTTATAAAAATTGTGCATAAAAAGTAAGGTCTTATTTCTGACAGGGTAAACCCTGTCAGCATATGGAGTATTTTAATGGGATAACAACAACAATAGCCAATAAGGAATATACACCTTCAAATCATAGCTCAATGCCAACCAAGATAATCCCTTTAATATTTAATTGATGATAGATCTTCATACCCACTCTCTATTCAGTGATGGTGAATTGCTTCCTTCAGAACTTGTAAGACGTTTAGAGGATATGGAATATTCCTGTGTTGCAATAACCGATCATGTTGATTCATCAAACCTCGATTTTGTTATCCCCAGGTTGGTTAAGGTAGCAAGAGATTTGAATCAAAGGCAGTCTGTTAAGGTCATTCCTGGCGTTGAGATTACTCATGTCCATCCGGAGTTTATGGAATCTTTTGTTGGTCAGTCCAGGGAATTAGGGGCAGAGATAGTTATAGTTCATGGAGAAACTATTGTAGAACCTGTAGCTAAGGGGACCAACAAGGCAGCCATTCTTTCGGATGTTGATATTTTGGCCCATCCTGGCCTTATAACTGTTGAAGACATTAAGATGGCTGCCGAAAGAGGTGTGTATCTCGAGATATCGGCTCGCCATGGCCATTGTCTTACAAATGGATATGTAGCCAGATTGGCAAAAGAATTTGGGGCAAAACTTGTTTTAAATTCAGATGCCCATTCCCCTCAAGACCTCATGACCCGCCAATTCGCTCAGATGGTAGCCCAGGGGAGTGGTCTGGGGAAAAATGCCCTTGAGGAGATGCTTGGCAATTCCCGAGACCTTATAAATAAGATCCTCTGAGTTAGTCTCGTTGTTCGCTACCCACTATTAACTGCTTGTTACACTCAACACATTCAATACAAACAGCAATGAAAAAGTCTGTTATCTACAAGATATCGGGAATTCTGATCGTTCTTTTCTGGCTCTTTGTTATGGCAGAACTGGTAAAGCGGACACATTTTAACCAAGAGGGTGCAGATGTTACACATATCGACAAGAAAGGTTCCTTAGAAAACCGTTCAGAAGAATGGAAAGAGATCTTTTTAAAAGGGCGCAAGGTTGGATATACCGTTACAAGAGTTAACAAGATTAGCAACATATTTAAGGTAAATGAGGAAATATTTCTTACTGTTAATTTGATGGGCTCGACACATGAGATTCTTAGTTCTACAAAGGCGGAGTTAGATGAAGAATTCCTTTTGAATAATTTTGACTTTTCACTTTCCTCTGGTCTCATTGAATTCAAGATGTCCGGTACCATAAAGGGTAATAATCTTTATCTCTCAATGGGAGAGAAAGGGAAAGAAGAAACCAAATTAATTAGATTGCCATCAAAGCCAATGATTAGCGCAGGTATCACACAGTTTTTTAAGTCTTACACATTTAAGATAGGTGACTCTTATCATTTTCCGGTCTTTGATCCCGCTACCATGACAACTAATCCTGCTGTTATCAAGGTAGTAGCAAAAGAAGACGTCGAGGTTGGCAGTAAACTATATAAGGCATTCCGTTTGGAAATGAACTTTTTGGGACAGCCTCTGGTTTTCTGGATTGATGAAAAAGGGGAATCTCTAAAGGAGAAGGGTTTTATGGGATTTACTCTTATCAAATCCAGCCCTGCCAAGGCGCTATTAGGATTAGATAGGTCAAAAAGGATTGATTTTTATGAATTATCAGCAATAAAAGTAGCTCAAAGGCTCACAAATCCCAGAGAACTATCATACCTGAAAATTCTTTTTGATCAGACACCTTCACCTATGTCTGTTAATGGGCCAAGGCAATCATTAACTGGCAGGGTCCTTACAGTGATAAAAGAAGCCCCTCCCTTTACAGCTAACTATACAATACCGTATAAGGGTAAAGAAAACAGTTTATTACATTTTCTAAGACCGGAGATGTTAATTCAATCTAATGATCAAGAAATAATCAGCTTGGCCAGACAAATAGTTAAGGAAACTACTGATCCCTTTCTGGCGGCTCAGATGATCATGGGGTGGGTTTTTGAAAATTTAAAGAAGGTACCGGTTGTATCCATTCCAAATGCAAAAGAGGTTTTTACTTATAAAAAAGGAGATTGTAATGAGCATGCCACTATTCTGACTGCCCTATTACGGGCCGTTGGAATTCCAGCCAGAATCGTTGTTGGTCTGGTTTACAAAGATGGAAAATTTTATTACCATGCATGGAACGAGGCCTACATAAACAGATGGATTTCCATGGATGCAATCCTAAGGCAGATGCCTGTTGATGCTACCCATATCAAACTTATAGAAGGTGGGATTGAAAAACAGGTCCAGATTGCAGGAATAATTGGGAACCTCACGTTTACTATTTTGGATTACAAATAAAAGTGAGCAGATGATTACATTTGAGAACCTTACAAAGATTTACCGTGGAATAAAGGCTGTTGATAATTTGAATCTGAATATTCCTCAAGGAACCATCTTTGGTTTTATAGGGCCAAATGGAGCAGGAAAGACAACTACTATCAAGATGATGGTAGGTGTGTTACGGCCTACCAGGGGTAAGATCTATATAAATGGATTAGAAATAGCCAAGGAGCCATCGAAGGTGAAAAGCATTGTTGGTTTTATACCTGATCGGCCTTTTCTTTATGAAAAACTCAGCGGTATAGAGTTCCTTAGATTTAAAGCAGGACTCTATAGAATGAAAGAAAATAGGTTGAATGAAAAGATTTTAGATTTGCTGAATCTATTTGAATTAAGTGACTGGGGTGATGAGCTTATTGAATCTTACTCACACGGTATGAAACAACGGCTCATTATAGCCTCAGCTATGATACATAAACCCAGGGTTATTATTGTTGATGAGCCAATGGTGGGTCTCGATCCAAAGGGAGCCAAGTTGGTAAAAGAGATATTTAAAGAGTGGGCAAATGATGGAGCTACAGTTTTTATGTCTACTCACACCCTGGCCTTGGCCCAAGAGGTATGCCACCAGATAGCTATTGTAGATAAAGGCAGAATTGTGGCCTCAGGAACATCTGAAGATCTAAAAAAACAGGCAGGGATAGAAGGAAATTTAGAGAGTATATTCCTTAAAATAACAGGAGGGCAGTATCCAGGTGAGAATGTTTAAACTTCTCATTTCTCCCAGACTCATCAGTTTTAAAAATGGCCTTAAGAGATCACGGAGTAATAGAAAGATAAAGATTTTAGTCCTAACTGGCGCGGGTAGCCTATTCTGGTTGGTCCTTTTTTTCCTTACCTATAAAGTACTCATGTATTTTTCTTCTCAGGAGATGATCGGTGATATTCTTGCAAGGCATCTTCTTGGCATGGTTTTTTTAATATTTTTTTCTATTCTAATTTTCAGCCATGTTATAATCGCCCTTTCTAATCTCTACCTCTCTGACGATTTAGAAATATACTACTCTTCGCCAGCAACGCTTACAGAGGTATTTCTGAGCCGATCCTTTTATACAGTATTTGATAGCTCATGGATGGTGGTTGTATTTGGCCTTCCCCTAATGATGGCCTATGGACTTGTTTACCATGCTGGTCTTGATTATTATCTGAGCCTGATCTATGTGTCTTTTCCTTTAATTATTATTTCTGCATGCTTAGGCATCATGGTTATCATGCTTTTAGTGAGGTTTTTTCCTGCTCAAAAGGCCAGCGACATTATCATGCTTATGTCTGTTATTCTCATTGTTATTCTCTATTTGCTTTTCCGATTTCTAAGACCAGAAAGGCTGGTCAATCCAGACGCATTTGTAAGCATAGCTCAGTATTTAGGTGCCTTAAAGACCCCTGACTCCCCTTATTTGCCAAACCATTGGGCAACAGATATTCTGTGGGCACGATTGACTCACTATGCAGCAGCTCAGGTATTTAACGCTATTCTCCTCTGGAGTACCGCCTTTGCAATGGTAGTAATAGATATCTGGATAGCTGGACGTATATATTTTAGTGGCTTTTCAAAGGCACAAGAGGCAAAAAGGAGAAGCCATACAGGCAAGAGAATGCTTGAAAAAATAGTATCAGCAGTAACCAAACCGTTTGGGCCAGAGAGCGCTTCATTGATTGCCAAGGATGTGCGCACCTTTTTTCGGGACAATAGCCAGTGGTCACAGCTCCTTCTCTTGGCTGCCCTTGTGGTTGTGTATATCTATAATTTCAGCGTTCTCCCCTTAGAGAGAAGTCCAATAAAATCTATATATCTTCAGAATGCATTATCCTTTCTGAATATTGGGTTAGCAGGATTTGTTATTTTGGCTATCTCTGCCCGTTTCATCTTTCCGGCAGTAAGCTCAGAAGGTCAGGCCTTCTGGATTGTCCTTTCTTCACCTCTTTCATCACGGCGTTTCCTGTGGTCTAAATATTTTGCCTATCTCCTTCCTATGCTTATTTTGTCTGAGGTGTTGATAATTTACACCAATTACCTGTTAAAGGTAACGCCCTTTATGATGGCCTTGTCCTCAGTAACTATATTTTTTTTAGTTTTTGGAATTGTTGCCTTAGGGATTGGCCTGGGTGCTGTTTACCCAAATTTTCACCATGAAAATATTGCCCAGGTAGCAACAGGCTTTGGAGCGTTAATCTATATGATAAGTAGCTCAGTTTTTATAGCCCTGGTCATTATGCTGGAGGCTGGGCCAGTGTACGCTATACTTTCAGCTCATTTTAAAGGGGTATCCATTACTTATCTTCAATGGGTATGGGTAGTTTGCTCTTTTATTGGCGTTATATTTGTTAATATTTTTGCAGTGAAAAGTCCAATGGCAGCTGGATTGAAGGCGCTTAATAGTTATGAGGGCTGAATGGAACGAGTGTTTCCTTTTGAATATATAGGTAATCTCCACATCCATACAACACACTCGGATGGAGGTGGGGGTATAAAAGAAGTTACTGAAGCAGCAAGGGCAGTAGGCCTTGATTTTATCATCCTGAATGATCATTCATATCTCACCCAACTTCACCTTGAAGACCAGGGATATCATAAGGGTATTCTTGTCCTCGTTGGTTCCGAGATTGGCACCAGTTCCCATCACTATCTTGCCTTTAATATTACACACCAGGTGAATGATGAGAGCTACTCCCCTCAGGAGGTAATCGATGCCGTAAACATTCAGGGAGGCTTTGGGTTTTTGGCACATCCTTTTGAAAGAGGAATGCATTTTTTGCAGAATAGCGTGTCCTATACCTGGCGAGATTGGTCAGTGAAGGGTTATACAGGCATATGTATCTGGAATTTCTCATCACGATGGAAAGAAAATGTCAAGTCTTTCTGGCATGGGATATTTCATCTTATCTTCAAGAAGTATACCTTAAAAGGCCCGAGTAAAAAGACCTTGGCCACATGGGATAGACTATGCTCTGAGGAACGAATAGTGGTTATAGGAGGCTCAGATGCCCATGCATCTTCTATAAAGATAGGATTCATTAAACTTACGCCTCTTTCATATGAGTATCTCTTAAATACTATAAATACACATATTCTAACACCTTCGCCACTTAGTGGAGATGTAACAAAAGATAAAAAGATTATCTATACCTCCCTCAGGGAGGGCAATTGCTTTATAGCGCATGATGGCCTGTATAGTGCTAAGGGCTTCAGCTTTTCCTTTCATAGAGAAGAAAATAAGGAGAGGCTTGAGATGGGACAAGAGGCTAAATTTTATCCGGGTGTATTAGTGATTAAACTCCCAGGCCCTGGACTCACAAGAATTATGAAGGACGGATCCCTTTTTAAAACAGCACATGGCAGTGGGCTGTCTGTTAATATACATGAAAGAGGTATATATAGAGTAGAGGTATTACGAAAAACGCATATATTTGGATGGAGGCCATGGATCTTTTCTAACCCTATTTATCTCAGGTAAACCCTGTTAGATTTTACCCTGTTAGAATATAATCTGATGGGACGGTGTATCCCAACAGGGTAAATAGTATCTCTTATTTTGAGTTCAATATGGCCTTGCAATACTGGCGCGAGGGCTGGGACAAAATCAAGCATCGTTATAAGCTCTTAACGAGCAGTATTTAGTCATCTTTCTAAAAATAGAGTTTAGATTTGGGTAACTTACAGCGCATAGGGCATCATTTTAAACATATAGCCTCTGTTTACGGCCATGTTCGCAACACCGACCCTGACATCATCGAGGCAATAATCACCCGCCTACCACGTGATAAACATACACTCAATGTAGCAGACATCGGCTGCGGAACTGGACGATATTCAAAGATCATTGCGGCAAGAGCCGATAGATTTCTGCGGCTTTTTTGCTGCGATTATTCTACCGCGATGCTACAAGAATGCCGCAAACGCATGAATCTGGAATTTCATTCCAAAAGTGTCCAATACTGCCTTGTCAACGCCAACGAATTGCCTTTCGCCCATGGTTACTTCGATGCAGTCACCACCTTCAATGCCGTTCACCACTTTGATCTTGATCGCTTTGTTCCAGCAGCAGCACGCGTTTTGTGCCCTGGCGGCCTTTTGTCCATATATACCCGTACACCAGAACAGAATAAGCACACAATATGGGGACAGCGCTTCCCTGGATTCACAGAACGTGAAACTCGTTTGTACCAGCGTGAACGTCTTGAAGAGGCGATCGATAAGGTGCCAGAACTCCAATTGGAAAGTATCGAGGAATTCAAGCATGTGCGAGTTGAGGCAGTGGAGTCACTGTTTAATAGGGCACGTAATTTCCATTATTCGACATTTAGACTTTATCCAGCAGACGAATTCAGATTGGCATTTAAGACATTTGCTAAGAGACTGACCGAGCTCAGCAGCAACGGCAAGATTGAACATACTTCTAAAAACACCATGGTATTTGTTCGACGAATATAAGGCATGGCTTTTATAACTGACGAGAAAAGCAACCATAAGAACCAAGCTTCCGCTCATCTGAGACATAGTCCTTTTATCTCGAATTGGAATTCTTCTGACTGCCAATTAATGAATCCTCTCTGTGCAGTTCTAAGTTTATGTTGGCCGACTATTGGCAGAGAATGTGGTGCCCTTTTTGGCGCACATATTTGGCATTTTGCAGGTTCCTGGCCAATTTTTTTGTCCGCAGGATTAAGTCTTCGCTCATTTTAGACTGGTAATGAAATAACTCAATTAGATGCTGTACTATTTGCCAGAGAAAGTAAGGATCCGTGGAAATTAAGAGAATATTATATCTAAAAGCTTTTCCTTGACCTGGTAAGTTGAGGGGAGTATTTTGTCAGGCTACAAGGTCTTACCATCGTTTAACCTCATTCAGAGGTTACTACTTTGGAAAACCCTTCAAAATGTACCAGCTTAACTCCTGCTTCTTGTTTTTTTTCGAGTAAGCTCACCTACCTCTATACATCTAGCAAGAGATAAGAATAATTTCTCGGAACTCTATAGTAAAGGGGGTTCTATGAGAATACATC
>Ga0315533_1000348_pt1 | contig 41175 bp, 30 predicted proteins | sample SalMarSW160130MG_FD_203081 | JGI IMG/M metagenome (GOLD analysis project Ga0315533, IMG submission 203081) | Salt marsh sediment microbial communities from the Plum Island Ecosystem LTER, Massachusetts, United States - Salt Marsh Sediment SW1601-30 ...
AAGTAAAGTAATACTGAACCGAGTGACCCAAGTTAGATGTGGAACCTCCAGTTGTATAAGTGTACGCCGTGCCAACCGTGCCACTGGTAGGACCGGACGGTCTGGAAGGTGTAGAAACAGTCTCCGTGGGATATATGCTGACCACAAGAGGACTCGACCATCCTGATACAACCGATGTATGGGTGGCACATCTTGCCCGCGCCATTACAGCCCAGCCGTCCGCTGAAGCCACAGACCAAGTCTTTGTGATGGAGGTTGTCCCCACGGGAAGCCACCCAGAGTTAGTCCCATCTCCAAAAGTAAAGTAATACTGAACCGAGTGACCCAAGTTAGATGTGGAACCTCCAGTTGTATAAGTGTACGCCGTGCCAACCGTGCCACTGGTAGGACCGGACGGTCTGGAAGGTGTAGAAACAGTCTCCGTCGGCGCACCCTCAAAGTTTGCCGTTATGGAGTAGTCCCCATTCATGGTGATGGTAGTTGAGGCGGCATTGACATTAGCAAGGGTGCCGACATCACCGGTCCAGTTGACAAATCGGTAGCCAGCAGCAGGGGTAGCCACCAGGTTGACCACCGTTCCCGCGTCATAGTTATAAGTGCCCGTGCCAGGAGTGGTTACCGATCCACCAGCTGTGCTGGAAATGGTCAGGTCGTACTGAACGGGTGGAATCTCCTCGAAGTTAGCGGTGATGCTGTAGTCACCATTCATGGTAATGGTGGTTGAGGCAGCGTTGACATTTGTGATGGTGCTCACATCACCGGTCCAGTTGACAAATCGGTAGCCAGCAGCAGGGGTCGCTACTAGGTCTACTACCGTGCCAGCATCATAGGTAAAAGACCCCTCTTCAGGGGTGGTGACCGACCCACCGACTGTGCTGGAGATGGTGAGAGTGACCAGCGTTGGGGTTTCTGCTTGGGCCAACAATACTCTATAGCCGATTGCTAAAGGTTTCTCGTAATCTGCTACCTTGTGGCCCATGGCTTCCACCTTGAAACCAACATCTGCCTCTAATCCGCCATACAGTTCCCACCAGGGGGTTCTAAATATGTCTGCATCGAGTTCAAGGTATCCCCTGGCCTCGATGTATGGGCCAGCCCCGCCATAAAGAAGAAGACTCAACTGGGGTCCAGCAGAAACCTTCACTTTACATCCGGCGGTCAGGCTTGGTTCCTGCCAATTAAAGGATGTGGAGAAGTCGGTAATCGGTGACCAATTTCCATCGGCATACTGTACACCAGCTGTCAGCTCGGCATTCGCAGTTACGCCGGCTGTGATCCCTGCGGACACTTCACCATCCAGTCCTATGTTGATAGAAAGCATAGGCAGGATCACAACTGGAACTGGGCCGACCATCACCGTGAATGGAGCAAGGTACTGCCGATACACTTCTAGCTTGGGATGGATCTCAAGAACGGCAATGGTGCACGATGTCTCAACTTCTGAGGTTACAGATATGGTAGACTGAAAGTGAGCCTCGGTCATTTGAAACCAGCTAATAGTCCAGCCAATGTCGATATCGATGTTCAGGTTGATGCTAAGATCTGCGGTTATCTGGTCACCCTTAGTGTCCAGATTACCATCGTTATCGTACAGGACTACATCGTCCAATTGCAGGTAGAAACCAGTGGCCAAGGCCTCTACTGATTCGCCCAATGCATTAATCGCCTCGTTTGACCCTAGAGGGGCAAAATTCCCATCTGATTGCAAACGCCAGCTAGTGTCGATACTACAATCTTCTATCACATCCTCGAGAGTCGCAGGGGATGTCTCTACCACGACTTGGTTCTCATCGAACACTACGTTCGTTACCTTCCGAAGCAAACCGTAAGGGGTTACATTGCTTGTTCCAGAGACAAGTACGTCTCCAACGGAAAGTGAACTTAGTTGGTCTGTGGTGTTTTCAAAAACCAACTTTGACGAGTTTACAGACGCCCCCGAGAGGTGATTCAGAGTTGTTTCGTCTAGAACCTGAGTGCTTTCAGGTATCGTTGTGGAACCATTAGATCCATTACAGGATGCAAGGCAAACGGAAGAGACAATTGTGCAGACTAGAAAAGTATGAACCAATATATGCCTGAGTCGCATTATGATAGAACCTCATCCCTCACTAGATATAATGAAGTCCTGATAACCCTTTGCCACACTCCTACCAGCATTATGTTGCTCTTAAAGCATTATGTCTTACGAGCTATTCTTTTGAAGGTATTATACAGCTATTTAGGAAATATTCAATAGTTTTTGTGCGGTGTCCAAAAGATACTATAGAACTAAGGGGTCACAAAACGCTAAAAAGTATAATCGTGAAAGGCAACCAACCATGATTTCTGCCATCTTATTCTTACTCATTTCATCCTCTCTTCTCAAGGGGACTTATTTATTTCAGACAGTGCTTGTTGCGCATCCTTCGTAAGTTCGGGGTCAGTAGATAGTTCAATGCATTTCTCTAGGTCACTCACTGCCTTTAACACTTCACTTTTGTTTTGGTAATCAAGGCCGCGGTTGTAGTAAGCCTGGGCATCACTGGGATCTAACTCAATGGCCTTACTGTAATCAGCTATTGCTTTGTCATACTCACTTATCTCGCCGTAGGCATAAGCTCGGTTGAAGTATGCTGAGGCATAGCGGGGTTCCATCTCAATGGCCCTGCTGTAGTCAGCTATAGCTTTGCTGTATTGATCCATTTCGTAATAGAAATCACCGCGTTCGTGATAAACATCTGCATTATCTGGGTCCAGTTCAATAAGCTTGTTATAATCAGCCGCGGTTCTGCCATGTTCATCCCTCAGAGAACTATGATTCTCGATGAACAGGAAGAACCATGTCCAAGAGATTAACAGCCAAGCTAGACTTCTGTTCTTTTTTTTGAGAACCCACTGCCCTACTGCAATGACTACTGCTAAGTTAGCAATAACCAATATGGCTACGAATGTGTCGTCCGATACATAGGGGTTTGCCAGAATCACAAGAGACGCAACGATGAAGGTGACTAGATAGGTACTTAACCATGCCAGGACCATGGTCCAGTTTAAGTGACGCTCAAACCAGCTCTTTTCCTTGGGAGGGGCTTCAGGATGGTAGACATATCTTCGTTTCTCTTCTAAATCAAAGCCTGTAAGCCTCTGCCCACATCGTGGGCAAAATTTCATTCCTTCGACCCCCGCCTTTCCGCAATTAGGACAGTATTTCATCTATAATTCCACCACCCGCCTAGGCTCTATGCGACTAGCGCAGTGGCGACAAAAACACTAGGGCTCACTGACCACAATGTTATCAAAGGCAACCTCAGTAAATGTGCCTGCGAGTGCCTCAGTAGCTAACACAACATCACCATCAGCAAAGGTGGCATCCACACCCTCCCACAGTAGATGCCCATTAACCGACAGGCTTAGGTTGCTGTCGATACACTCAATATGGATTAAGTTGACGGCTTCCACACCCCTGTTGATATAGGATGAATAGGCTACTGATGCAAGAGCTATCCAATTCCCATTAACCATCTTCGACATGGAGTAGTAGCCATCGCCGCTAGTTCTAAAACTGTAAAAATTATCACTGTCTTGATATCGACATATTACCATATGCCAATTATTGTCAGTACCTCCAACAAGTTTAGTCTCTAGTTCCAAAGTAAAATCAGTGAAATGCTGGTTAGCCCAGGTACCTGTAATAAATTGAGCGGGATTGTTGTTGGTCAGATGAAGCCAGCCATCTTCGTAAAAAACTGAACCATATTCATCAGAGTAAGTATCCCAAACACCAGCCTCATCACTAAAATCATCTGAAAATAATACCCCAAGGGTTGTCTGAATAGCTTTAAAGTTAGCAGTGACGCTCCTGTCCAAATTCATGGTAATGAGAATGGAAGATGTGGTACCTGACGCACTACCACTCCAGTGGTCAAAGATATAGCCACTGGCTGCGTTGGCTATCAATACTACCTGCGCGCCGGACTCATATTCGCCACCTGAAGTAGAGACCCATCCCGCTCCCGACGGTATAACATTTGTGGTAAGAGTATAAATCTGAGGAGAAGGTGTCCACCCAAACAATGCCATACCTCCAATGGTATATGCACCCAGTACTGCAAATACAATGGTAAGGTAGCCTAGTCTGAACTTACCTATCTTTGCGGGAGATATTTGAGCATATCTGGTGTCCAATTCTTTTTTGAGCTGCGAAGCCTCTTTACTGAACTCACATTTTAATGGTTTCGCCAGGCATGCTTTAGCTTCAGCGATCTTTCCCAATATCATATGAGCCCATGCTAATTGAGCTACAAATGGGTCGTTATACTCTGATAAAATCTTACCTCCACGGTAATTATCTACTAGGGCGCTAATATTCCAGAAGAATCCCCAGATACTCCACCAGCCAAACAGTAGCGAGATAATTCCCCATTTAAGAGATTTAGCACGTCGGCATTCGTAACAAAATATTCCCGCTTCACTGAACCTCTTAAACGCAACTATTATGATACTAATGACATACGGGAAGGTAACTATTCTGAGGGTATGGTCGAACTTACCACAACTTTGACATTTTGTTTCCTTGGCGAATGCTTTTGCTGCCCTAGTAGAGTCAAGAATAGAGTCAAGGTCAGCAGGTTTCAAGCCCTCATCCGACCAAGTTTGTGGTATCTCAATTACATCAGTACCCTCAGGAAGGAGATACCTGTTCTTTATGGAATTTATCAGTTCCTCTGGCGGTTCCTGCCACCTTTCGGATACCCAATTCCAGAGACTACGCCATATTCCATGCTCTATGTCACGAGATATCGTACCGCCACTTTCTCTCCGTATACGTCGCATTAGCTCACGACAACCTTCATAGAATTGCCGAGTAAGAGGAGCATTCAAAACTGCAAAGGTTTCGTCGATTATCTTTCTGACTTCAGGGTCGTCTTGATAAGCCTTTGTTAGGGCAGAATACTGCTTAGCAAGTTCTAGAGTTGTGAAGTCACCACTGGAAAATCCGAAAATTTCCCAGAACTTGCCCCGTGTCCATAGATCTCTTACATTTCGATCAGAGATATCCTGCCTATCTTCCCCCATAGAATCTCCAGCATATATCTTGTATGTGATTGAATTGCTCTTGGCTTATAACTTGCTGTTCTAATAGACAGTCCGCTAGTGCTCCCAAAGCAGTCGCTGTTGCTGAAGCTACTCCATGATCATTAGGAACTAATTCTAGCTTATGTGACCACTGACTAAGCTGCTGCCAAAATTGCATACATTCAGAGCAGTGATGGCTTGCCTTGAGCAATGCATTAGTCTCACTAATCAATTCAGCTGGAGTTACAGGTGTCTGATCAATTAGAAGAGGTAGTATAACTCTATCCAGTACTTCAGCTGCCCGGGCAGGTACTAAACCACGTTCAATCATGGTTTGTTGACGCATTTCAAGATATCCCGATCTGCTAGCTATATCTATATCCTCATCCGTAACATATCCTTCGGCATCAATATTAATATCATCACATTGCTTCAGGTCTAGTTCGGGTACTTTAAGCAATTCATCAGTTTGTCTTTCAGCCTGGGTGACTGTTGCTCCCCGAGTTACGAACCATCGTACTAACGGCTCTCGAGCCATTTCCATTAAACGACGTAAGTCCTTAGCGATTGAAAGATACCACTTGTACCTATCCTCAAGTAGCGCTCCTAGTGTAGTTCTATTGCTCCCTTTAGGGAAATAAATGCTGCCTGGTAATCCACATCCCTCCACATTAGCCTTGTCGGTTTCAACGCCCTCCTCTCCCCACTTTAGGTTTACTTTCATTTTACCTTCCTGCGGTACATTGATAATGTGGCTGTGCATGCTCCATTCTCGGGTAGGTTGAGAATCTTTCTGACTTAGTATCCATATCAGATTAGAGCCTCTTGTCGCTGATAAGCTTACAGAACGGCTTGTACCTTGTCCTCTAGCATAGGGTGTACCAGAGGCTATAACTGGAGTCAATCCTGATTCATAAAATATGCTTACTGTATGCGGAACACTGTTCGTAACTTCAATTCCCTTTACTTGGGAGAGAGCAGCACCTTGTGCAACAGCTTCCTTGATTAGTCTATCTGTTCTATCAATATTGTCAATTTGCATGGTTATATTTGCATTGCACTTGAAAACATCCTTTAGCATCTCGTGTAAGCATCGCATTCGGCAAGGACCCCCAATGAGAATAAGCCATTCAATCTCATCAACTACCTTGGGAACGGTGCTCAATTTACCGCCTGCAGCCTCGAGTAACGCTCGTTCAACCACTGGTTTAACGCCTTTGTTGTGATTGTTGACTTTCTCGCCGATAATTATGGGTTTCACTATCTCGGAAAGTGTGACTTCGTCTAATGGAACGTGTATTCTCCTAGGTTTCGCTCCCCCAACTGATAAGGTAACACTCACACTTGCAGCACCATCTCGCGAAGCCACAATCTTTGCATCTTCAATATGGCCCATCAAGCGTAACCGCTGATCGGTTTTTAATTCGGGGAGGATATCTTCAAGTTTTGGTGATCCACTGTCAACCTTACATATATGGTCTAATATTAGGTAGTCCATATCAATGCCGCCTAGCTCATCATCACAATCCCGGCTTGTCATCTGTAGATGAGGGCCATGTTTTGTTTGTTCCATGTAGCCAACGATAACGTCTGTGGTACCAGCTCCAACGTCAACCACCATAATCTTACCTTCTATGCCGACCAAGCCTCTAGCAATGGCAGCCGCTGTAGGCTCCTCAATAACTGTTATGTCAATCCCCTCCAATCCAGCTAATTTGGCAGCCTCAATTGTGTCTTGTCTCTGGGAGTCACCAAATCCGGCTGGGAGTGTAACGACGGCAGAACTGATTTTCTCCCCCCATTTCTGGGCAGAAGCTTGCGAATCTTCGACGATCTTCTTTAACAAGCAAGATGCTATTTCTACAACGCTTACGTCCTTTTCCCCAATAGTAAAGAGAACTGACCCGTCATTTGAACGCTTAATTCTATCTCCAAATTCTGAAAAGGCGCGGTTCCTCTGGGATATCTTTTTATCTACATAATCAAAGGGTCTGCCAATCAATCTCTTGAAGTGCCGGATTACCAAGTCACTTTGTCCTCCCACAAACCTTTCTCTTGCTGATAACCCTGCCGCAGAAATGTCGCCCTTTCTATTGAACGCCACATAAGAAGGGAAGACAAGATCATCTAAATAACCCCCTTCGATCGGTTCGACTGTGTGTGGAGTCTGCTCATCGATATCAAAAACAAGCGCTGCAGCAGAATTAGATGTACCCAAATCAATGCCGAGCTTAGCCATTTGAACCTCCTGTGTATATCTTTCTTCCGTATATGAGGACTACGTTACCTATTTTTCGTTTTTTCGGATTTCTCGCCGACCACTTCTATTTGAGCAGGTTGTAATAGAATTTGCTCGGTACTCCCTGCTTTGTCAGTTGTCAGTTTAAGATAATAGCCCGGACAGACTAATCTCGAGACTCTATATGGAGGACTCCCTTCTATCTCTTTAATACGATATTGCCTATCGTACTCTTCTATTTCTTGCCCCAAACTCGGTTTGTTTTCCTCAAGACCAATGCTCTTTAACCCTACCAGCAATTCATCGTAAATAGCACTACTAGTGGAATCCTGGTCTCGTGCTAACCAACAACTTTGTAATACATCAACCGCTTTGCCAGTTATATTGAGACAAGCTATTCGCCATCGACGTCCCTTTTCCTCTTCCTCAGTCCCATAAACCCAAATCTTTTCTTGAGCCTCATGTATTTCCTCTTGGGCCTTAGAAAGAAGATTTCGTAAATCACCTAGTGTTGCCTTATTGGGTCGTTTCGGGCGGCTTAATAAAATTACAATAGAAGCTATAGCTAGGGTGTAAACAAAACCTATTAGTACTCCCACTAAGAGATACAATTCATTCTGCACAATGTTTCTCCTTCATTATATACAGCTATTCCATAGAGTATTTGACGTTTCTGGTTTGCATCAGAGTTACGCCCCTGTTCTTTCCTTGGCCCTCCAACCAGTTCAGAGAAAAATTGTCTGGCTTCACCTCCAACTTATGTTGTACCAACGAAGGATAGAAGCATCTTCATTTTCATTTATTCTGTTCTACTATATCGTATTGGAACTAGTTGAATGTGTCAATATCTCTCTAGTATGCACTGAGGTTAAGTCTGAGCATATCTTGAGGCTCTATAAGGCGATTGAGCAACCTTTGAGAAGGGATTTGGTTCTAATCATAGCACAACAAAACCGAGTTTTGTTGAAATGGGCTAATCTTTATCCTTTATCTTTCCAAGAATGAGTTCAAGGTCTTTGTCTGCCTCTCTTTCAACGACCTGTAAGACTGTGTAATTCCCACTAGCTAGCAACTTATTGATGTGCTCAGTCCGCAATGCGTACTCATCATTACGAGTACCGTGCGGCATTCGCAATACGGCCGTAGTTATTCCAAATACAACTCTATGTCGGTAAATTGTGAAATAACTAACAAGTGCGATGATAATCTGAACAACAAGTATACAAACTGATACCCAAATCATAAAGATGCCTCCTCCTGAAATGAATTGCCTCTGTATAATACTATGTGGTTGACCAACATGACAACAACTATTTTCGTAGGAAAGAAAACGAGATTGCACAATCGTCAGTATTGTTCAACTCAAAGAGCACCGGTCTTCGGATTCTAGGTTAGATGTCCCAAAAGGTCACTTTACGTATAAAATAGAACTTTTGTATCAATTACCAAAACCCTGATTTGTTCGTAAAGTCCCATCATGTCCCAATCCGTCCCAAACATTTTAACGCCAAAATAACGCCAAAATTCTAGCTTTGGTTTATATGTGGGAATGGGAACTAAGGAATTTATTAGGATTGACACCCTACGACCGCTTTTCTAGAATAGCATCACCAAAACTGCTGAAAGGCAGTAACGATTGGTGTAATAAAGGGATGAAGTGAAGAGACTAGGAATAGCTATCTTTGTCATAGCGATTATATCTTTTGCTATTTGTCTTCGCCCGGGTACACCCTCTAACTCCAACTATATATACGAAGATGGGAGGGTACTTGTTGGGGCTGATGGCGAGCCGATCGAGTTAATAAACAATTCTAGTGCCACTAATCCTACTTATGCCGAGCTAGTAGCATTCATTGTAGCAAACCCGGTTGATACCAATACCTACTTTAAGGGAGGCCCGAAGGCATATGTATGCTCTGATTTTGCTGAAGACGTGCACAATGATGCTGAAGCGGCAGGGATTAGAGCAGCTTGGGTAAGCATAGGCCTTCATGGAGAGGATGAGGGTCATGCTTTAAATCTTTTTGAAACTTCAGATAGAGGTCTGGTATATATTGATTGCACGGGAGAAAGACATGGCTTTGTTTTTATCCCCGAAATAAACAAGTACTTGAAACTTAATCCGGCTATTTTCCCTGAGCCCGAGTCTGGGTCTAATGATAAAGTAGCCTATGTCGAGATAGGTAAAGAATATGGACTACTACCTATCGACCGAGCAGAATCTCTATCATACAGCTTCTACGAAGAATATGAACGGAAATGGCAAAGGTATGAAAGATTACTGAACGATTACAACGATGAAGTCGCACAATATAACCAAGAAATTGAAGGGAAGATTTATTACGAAGGCACTCCCGAGTTAGCGAGTATTGAAGCTTGGGAAGCAACTCTAAGACAACAAGAACAGGAACTAGATGAATTGAAAGAGGAATTGGGTGATTTTCGGTTTGAGACGTTGGGCATCGTTGAAGATGTAAACATATATTGGGGGAATAGTTAATGAGAGAGCCTAGATATTCCAATTGAAGGGTCTTAGAGTTTTCGGAATTAGTCTGGCAGAAAGTCAAGCTGATAGGCTGAGGCGAGTTGAAAGCGAAGAGAGAGTCAGAAGGGTGACAAAATGAAGAAGGCAGTGATTAGTGTTGGCATAGCCATAGTGATTGCAGCTCTTGTCGTTTGCCTTCCCCCCTTAAAAACAGTGGCTTACACTGTCATGGTGGATTATGAGGATATAGAGACTTATTACGATAATGAACCTTACCAAATTACGGAAAATTATACTGAAGATGTCCCACTGAGCTTTGAGGCTGACGGCTATATCAAAGCAGATATCATCGAGGAACACCAGCAAATAATCATAGGTGGTATTGTTTTTCAGGATGAAATAGTGGAGGTAGAAATTCAGGTAGCGTGTGTTGATGTAGAAAATACGGACGACATTGAGGGGAACTTCACCGTTTCCTTTTCTGGATTCGAGCCTATGTTCGGTGACCCCTCTTTGACAAGAACCTTCAACCTAAGCCCCGGCCAAGAAGAGACTGCCGAATGTCCAGCCGAGTCTATTGACGATTGGGACTATGAGGTTACGCCCGGCACGAAAGAAGTAGAGCAGGAGAGAACAGTAACAAAATACCGGCAGGTGGAGAAGCAAAGAACAGTCATAAGTCAACGTCCAGAAACCCGCTATAAGAAGGTAACCTTACTCGATTACCTCTTACATTATTAAGAAGAGGGGTGCATTCCTTTGTTTTTCAAATATTAGGTTTTCTTAAGTTCTCTGAAGCTATAAATAAGCCGTTTAAGGAGATTAATGAGAGTAATATTTTTGATTTGCTGTATTCTTGCATTGGTCTTAGTGGGCTTAACTTGCGCCCCAGAGGCTACATTAGAGATTTCCGTAACTGAGGTAGATAACGGGGTCATAATTCAGAATGTAGGTAATGTTGATTGCCTTGTCTTTGTCAGTTCACCTGCGGGTGAGCAACAGTTTGAACTGGCTATCGGCGAAAACGTAACGGTTACTGATATAATAAAGCCGATTGAGGTTTCGGCGGTTAGGTTATGACTAGCTAGGTGAATTTGGAGCGGGAACAGGAATGACTACTAGTGGGTGGAAAAACAAGCTCTACTTTGGGGATAACCTAGACATCCTGCGTGATCACGTGCCTTCGGAAAGCGTTGACCTCGTTTATCTCGACCCACCTTTTAATTCCAATGCTAGCTACAATGTCTTATTCCAAGAGAAGTCCGGCGAGAAGTCCGCAGCGCAGATAACTGCCTTCGAGGATACCTGGCACTGGGGTATGGAATCAGAGTATGCCTATCAAGAAGTGGTGAAGGAAGGTGCCAAAAAGTTGGGTGACATCTTACAGGCAATGCGGCAGTTCCTGGGACAGAATGACATGATGGCTTATTTGGTGATGATGGCGCAGCGGATGGTGGAGCTGCACCGGGTGCTAAAGCCAACTGGAAGTATTTATCTACACTGTGACCCAACGGCTAGCCACTACCTCAAGCTACTGATGGACGGGGTGTTTGCTTCAAGAAACTTCAGGAACGAAATCACCTGGAAGCGAGCTGAGACGGTGAAAGGCAATGTCGGGCAAGGCTCCCGATTCTTTGACCGCAATACTGATACCCTGCTCTTCTACGCAAAGTCGGAACAGAACCAGTTTAATCTACCATTCAAGGATTACTCACAGGAATACCTTGACCAGTTCTATAGGTATATAGAACCGGGAACTGGACGACGGTATCGGCTAATTAGCATGACTGGTCCAGGTGGTGCCGCCAAAGGCAATCCGAAATATGAGGTCATGGGGGTCACTAGATACTGGCGCTATTCGAAAGAGAAAATGCGGGAGCTTATAGGTGAGGGACTGGTGGTGCAAACTAGCCCTGGTGCTGTTCCGCTTCGTAAGCAATATTTGGATGAGGGCCGAGGAGTTCCTGTTCAATCTCTATGGGACGATGTGCCCGCCTTACACTCTCAGGCATCAGAAAGGCTCGGCTACCCTACCCAAAAACCCGAAGCCCTTTTGGAGCGCATTATCAAAGCCAGTAGTAATGAAGGTGACCTAGTACTTGACCCCTTCTGTGGTTGTGGGACTACTATCGCTGTAGCTGAACGCCTTAAACGCCGCTGGATTGGTATAGATATTACTCACTTGGCTATCAGCCTTATGCGTCACCGGCTACATGATACCTTTGGCTCTGACCTTGCACCTTACGAGGTCATTGGAGATCCGAAAGACTTGTCTAGCGCGAGGGCACTTGCTGAGGAAAACCGCTATCAATTTGAGTGGTGGGCTCTAGGTTTGGTGGACGCCCGTCCTGCCCAGGACAAGAAAAAAGGTGCTGACCGGGGCATTGATGGCTACATCAACTTCTTTGACGATAACAGCGGTAAGGCTAAGACCATCGTTGTTCAGGTGAAGAGCGGTGGTGTCAACCGGAGCCATGTTGCCACCTTGAATAGTGACAGGGAAAGGGAGAAGGCGCCCATCGGCATACTAGTTACCCTAGAAGAACCGACAAGGCCGATGCTGGAAGAAGCAGCTACGGCAGGCTACTATGAGCCGGAGCACTTCCCCGGTTACCAGTATCCTCGGATACAGATACTAACCATCAAAGAACTGCTAGAGGGTAAACAAGCCCAATATCCACGCATGGCACCTCCTGCCACCTTCAAGCGCGCACAAAGGCACCGGAGAACTACAGAAGACCAACAACGCCTAGTTTAAGGGAGTAAAATCATGGATATGTTAAACAAGAATGCTAAGATTGATATTGATTGCCCGAATTGTAAGCGTAAATTTGCTTTCACGGTAGGACAGTTACAAAAGGGCGAGACTATTACCTGTCCCAATTGCGACCTGAAGCTAGATACTTCCGAAGCCCAAAAGAGTCTCAGCAAATTAGAGAAGGACTTAAGTGACTTCAGTAAACGCCTGAACAAAACAATAAATATTAGCTTTAAGCTCTGACAACCACTCTAATATGCTCAGTAGTATCTCTGCCTCTAGCCCTCTTAAATTAGTCTTTTTTAGTCCTTTTGGAGCGTTTGCCTCTTCACCTTTTCGCTGTTCCTTCATTGCTTATCAGTGGAATGCTTGATATCTTTCCCACACTTTTTCGTGTCATAGAACTAAGAAACCGGTGCTCATATAGGTGACCGGATGGAGACGCGTCGCTTGACGCTGGGGAACACTTCATCAGAGTATGAAAGGGATTCGGCATCTAGATCGTACTGCAACACATGATTTGTAGGTTACACATTTCGTCATATTGTTAAATGAATTTGATAATTGAAACCTATTGATACTGCAGTCAAAATAGAACTATAGGGCTGTACGGGATATTTGCTGGTGTAAATTATGTGTGACCTCTAAAATTCAGATGTTTCTTCTTGATCCTCGGCGTCGCAAAGGTGCGAATATGGTGCGGGTGTCGATTAGGCAATTCTTTTGCCTTTCTTGCATGTCCGAGTGGAAGTGAGTCCACTCTGATATTTCTTTGTCCATGCGGTTCTTGGTCATCCCCTTTTGGCGCGACAGAATGAGTTCCAGTAGTTCAGTCAAGGGGAAGTCCTTACCACCTTGTAATATTTGTCTCAAACACCGATTATGATAATGCGCTAACGAGTGGTACTTGGACAATGTAATTAGGAACTGAGGTGAATCTATATTCAGTGTTCTGACAACCCTCTCTAGGGCTGTCTTATGCCCCTCCATTAACGATAGCCAGGAATAGGGATGCAATCCTGCTTGTTTATATTTGGGGTCATTGCTTTGAAACAGCAAGCTTGCAGTACAGAGCAGTAAATAGTCTATATAAGTAATGCCCGCATTGTCGGTTATGAGGTAAGGATGGCGCCCATGGGCTCTAAGGTCTAGAGCTTTCGGAAGTACGATAACCCTAAACCAGTTCGCCAGTTGTCTCTCTGCCTCATAAGCTTCGATAAGTGCTGGACCGAAAAACACATCAGCTCGGTCACAATGCAACCCTACAGTTATTGCCCCTCTAATAAAAAAATCATGTAATGCCACTTCCATTTGAAAAGCGGAAGAAATCACTGCAATCTTTCGCAAGGCATTATCTAAAACGGTAGAGTCGTTTGAGTCAACAGGGCATGTCAGGATTATACTGTCTGAAAAGGCTCGTGCCTTGAGATCTGGAATCTTTGGGCCCCACTGTGGGTCTTTATTCAGTTTGGTGCACCTATCTTGTAGCCCTAACAACATACTTTCGATTTCTTTTGCTAGCTTTGGCTTGTTTAATGATTTCTGCACCGCCTCTTTCAGTCCAGAGACATCCAGAAACGCAATCAGGGTAGCCCGGTAAGTATTTGGAGATGAACCCACTATTCCCTTATCCACACTGTTAATATTTGAATCGGCGTTACGCTCCGGAAGTCATAGAATCATCTAGGTTAAGTCACAATAGGGACAAGAATTGTTTAACTTGGGTAAATGCTTGATGGGTCCAAGGCCAATATCCTGCTTGAGCCGCCTCTCCTAAACGAAGATCAGGCTGGTCTCTTGACGATAGGAAAGCATGAACCCTAGCTTTGGATAGATTACTGGGCAACTTGCCAAGATTTCTTTTTATGCATTCAAAGTATGCCTCAACGCAGCTCATTGCTGGATCCTCTCCCACTGATTGTAGACAAATGTCCTCAAGCATTCCCTTACTTGCGCCATGCGGGACAATCAACACTACAACCTGCGGTTTTTCTTCGTCCACCTTAGTAGGTGATAAAGGCTTTGTCGGAACAGGTAAACCAACATTTCTCAAGGCCGCACAAATGCTTTGAAAAGTAGCCGAGGCGCTAGAATTCGCGTCTCTTATTACCCCAAGAGAGCGCACACTAATGAAACCGGGCGTAATCACGAGCGATTTCAATTTAGTGGAGAACGAATATTTCCCGCCTAGGGACCGGATCTCTATATTATCTATTCCCAGTTGGTCTTTCAGTGCGCTCAGCAAATTTAATTCGTCTTTGCCTTCCACGGCGATCACTTTGGTTGCCGTAATCGGGGTCAATGGGACCTCGTTACTCTCAGTGCTCATTAACGGACCTCTAAGCCTGCCTCTAGTGCCGCACCGAGCGTTTCTTTTTCGTAGGTGACGGCTTGTATGGTGTTCTTCATTCTCTCTAAGCGGTGAAGGTGAAAATCATATTTGCTGTCTTCTACGAAAGCTTGATGAGCAGCCCGTATACACTCTTCACTATGCGTCGTAGCGAAGAGCTGAACATTGAACTGTCGAGTAAAAGCAGCTATGGCTTTCCATACATTAACTATAACACCATAGTAGAGTCCGTTCTCTATCTCGTCGACTAATACTATGCCATCCCGTGCATTGGCTATAGCAAGAGCTACGGACAAAAGACGGCTAATCCCATCGCCAATTAGAGGCACAGGAACCAGACGCTTAGCCCCTATGTCGGCATGAATCATTGGAACACCACTGATTACTACTACAGCCAGGCGTTGGACCCGTGGGTCGACTTGCTTCAAGATTCGCACTATATCTTCCTGCTTCTGAATCAATTCAATAGCCGAAAACCGATCAATGTCTTCCTTGCCGCTAGGTCGGTGACGGGCCGCCAAGAATATTCCAGCGGGCCGTTCTCCTATAAACTCCTGGTGACTTAGGAGACCAAGCTCAACCACGCTAGGTGCAACTTGTCGCTCTAATGGCCATCCCCACGATTTAAAAACCTTGCCATCCTCGTTCGTATACTCAAAAATTATTTGGTAGCGGGAGTGTCTCTCGGATAGGGGAGATTTTTCCACCGCAGTTTGCTCCAAACTCTCAGACCCACTGGCAGGTATCTCTACAACTCGAGGCACTTGGCGGTAAACACGAAGAGTCCGAGGCTCTTCACTCCATGTTCCGTGAGCCTGCACTTCCATCACCAAGTCGGGGTTGAAGTCCGTGAATAGTTCCAAAAACGGTTCGTCCATGTTGATCTCTCTTAGTCCACGGAAAGTATTCACTCTACGCGCTAGATCCGGAACATTGGCGCCTTGATGAAGCCAAAGCGCTTCCAAGACAGCTGTCTTCCCAATATCATTTTTCCCAGCAATGAGGTTTAGACGCTCCAGTGGTTCAATCTTTAAGTCTACAAAGCACCGAAAGTTCTTGATTCTGAATGACTTATACATATTCTACCTCCGACCATCACACTTTCCTGATTATTGCGATTTCACAACTGAAAAGTCAAGAGGAAACGAAGTAACATCTAGCATGGTGCAACACTCAACAATCAGCTAAACTGTGCAGTGCCTATTCACAGACTTAGAGAAACGATGGCATCATCATGCCGCTGAAGGACTGGGCTTCTGCTTTTGGGTCTGATTTATATCTGGTCTCCTCTGTCAGCAATGATCACCCTGGCACCAGTGCATTCACTCTGCGTTGCTTTGCGTTTTGAGACCACCAATTGAACAACGCTCCCATCATTGCCGGCGACTTCGGAGAATACTGTGTCATTCAAGGCATCAAATAGTCGCTTCATGAGGTTATCCAGATCAGGTCCACAGGGGTGGTCTAGGGGATACTTATCGGCAGGCAAAACAAACACGACGATCATATAGCATGGGCCTTTCACCTTTGGAAGGTTCATCGTCGCTTGTTTTACAGCTTGAGTCCACCTATCAGGTGCTTTTATATCACCTCTGAGTTTCTTTTGACCGTATGGAATTCCCTCAATAAACAGATCGATACCCATGTCAATGCTCCTTCCTAAGCCAGAATTATTATGTTTTAACCCTGGGATTTAGTATATTAGTGTATTTTTGTCAGGTCAATCTTCGCGACCTGGAGACTCACGCGTTGTAACCCGGTTATTGTTGACCCAACCACAGGCTAAACAAAACATCGTTTTGTTGCCTGGGAAGTGTTTGCCTGGAGTTGACCTGGTCTCTGCTCCACACTCTTCGTTGTTCTATCGTTCTTGTTCTACCGTTCTTTTGAAAAAAGAACATGTACAATGCAGTGAGGAACGAGGAGCGTAGAGTAGGGAATGGAGAGCGAAGAGCGGAGAGTGGAGAGCGGGAGTGCGGAGCGATAGAGCAAGAGCAGAAGTGCAGCGATAGAACAGGAACGGAAGTGCAGTGCAAAGTACAGCGATAGAGCAGGAGCAAAAATGCAGTGCACAGTGGAGCGATAAAGTAGGAGAGCCAAACAACGAGAGCGTGATAGAGCAACAGAGCGAGAGAACGATGGAAGATGAGGATGCTTGATGAGGTTGATCTCTAGTGACATATTTTGCAGGCAACAAAACGATGAATTGTTGTCTTGGACCATAAGCTCGTCTAGTCACTCTCACGTTGTCCGGTGACAGACCCGGTTTAAAAACAGCCTTTGGCCCTAAGTATCGTGGTGGTAAAATAGCAATATGGACAGTTTTTCAGCTTACAGTGACGAATCTGGTATATTCGACCACCGCTTCCAATCTATTGCTGTAGTATCAGGTAAAGACGACATGCTTAAGGAACTTAGAAATAAATTACAAGAGGAGCTCTATAACAGGCAAATTCCCGAAGTGAAATTTTCTAAAATCGTAGGATATAAAAGCCCGATAGCGCAGGCAGCACGCCAATTCATAACCACTGCAGTCAAAGGCTTTGCCATCAATCGGAGAATAAGGATAGATATATTAACCTGGGACACTCTTGATTCGCGCCACGCTGTGTTGGGCCGCAATGATTTCGCAAATCTAGGAAGAATGTATTATCACCTACTGATACATATGGCAAGACAGTGGAATCAAATCCATTGGAATCTCTACCCGGATGACAACCCCAAGATTGATTGGAACGAAACAGCAAGATATTTGAACTCAGCGAGCTTGTATCGGACTAATCTTCAACAACCTGAACTGGTACAAGTGGCGAGTTATGAAGAGCTGCAGTTTGCTCGAATTGAGCAGGTGGACTCGGTTAGAGATCCGCTGGTGCAACTTGCTGACCTCTTCGCTGGTATGGCGCGTTACTCTCATGAGGACGGGCGACAATGTGTTCAGTGGTTAGAATCTCGGGTCAGCAAGTTGCAATTGAGGTTCAAAGATCTTCGTCCTACGAACAGTGCAAGTGACGTACGCACAAGAAAAAGAGTATGCGTATATCAGTTAATAGGAAAACTCTACAGACTTTGTAGGCAATACAAATTGTACGTCAGTATACGTGAGAAGGGATACCTGTGGACTCGGATCTGTAGCAAGCCGATTAATTTCTGGTCCTATGAACCACAAGGTAGTTACGACAAAGCGCCTGTCAAACAGTAAGCATTCCAGTTTCCTCAAAGGTTACCTTGTAATCGCACATCGTAATTATTTCCAACGAGCACGCTGCTACGAATCATGCCTATGGTTGGAGAGCGGCCATGTACGTCACGTCGAATGGATATCAAAATGTTTACTAATTTGGAGCTATTGACAATAGAAGTCCACTTATCTACCATAGCTATATGGCCTAGGGAAAAACATATGAAGTAGACCTATGAAACCTGTTAGTTTTATTCATTGCGCAGACCTGCATATAGAAACTCCATTCAAAGGCATCGTGGAAATACAGCCTGAGTTGCAGGAACTGCTGTATCGATCAACATACCAGTCATTCAACAATATTGTAGACCTCGCCATCGAAAAGCAAGTCGATTGTGTGGTTATAGCCGGCGACATATATGATAGTGAAGATAAGAGCCTTCGGGCACAACTGAGATTCAGGGACGGTGTGGTTAAACTGGCAGAGTCTGGCATTCAGACATTCGCTGTAAATGGTAATCACGACCCTCTAAGAGGTTGGGCGGCGAAAATAGAATGGCCTGCCAGTATGCATCGCTTCTCGAGTGAGAGTGTAGAGTGTGTTCCACTGCTACGGAGTGGAGAGGTTGTCGCCAACATCTATGGCATTAGCTTCGCCAAGAGGGATGTGAAAGAGAATCTCGCCCTACGTTTCCCAAAGGCTGACCAGAACGTTCCTGCCATTGGACTGCTTCATGCTAATGTGGGTGGCAATACGGAGCATGACCCTTATTCGCCCTGTACCGTTGAAGATCTGAGTCTAGCTGGCATGGATTACTGGGCATTGGGACATGTCCATAGCTATAGTATTCTTAGCAGGTCCAACCCATCAATAGTCTATCCCGGATGCCCGCAAGGTAGGAACCAACGTGAGATTGGGCCAAAGGGATGTTGCTTTGTTACCCTGGAACACAAACATGCGCCCACCATTGAATTCATACCTACAGATGTGATCCGCTATAAATCCGAACCCCTTGATGTTTCTAGCTGCTCATCCATTGATGATGTCCTTTCTTTGATCACAGAAAGATGCAAGGAGATTTCAAGCGAACTAGACAAGCGAGTCTCTATTATTCGCTTAATGCTTACAGGAGTAACTGACCTTCACAAAGAGCTCCAAAGAGGAGATAGCATCACAGGAATATTGGAGGAGGTCAGACGGCACTTCATGGGTAGCGACCCATTGATATGGCTGGATAAGTTGTTGCTTGGGACAGCAGGGACTTATGACTTGGATTCATTGCGCCGAGGAAACGATTTTATTGCTGATATCATGTCGATATTCGATGCGCTCTACGATGTCAAAGGCGAGTACTCCCAAGAGCTTCGACAGGCTCTCGAACCTCTGTTTTTGAAATGGCGCGGCCATGATTACATAGAGGAATTAAAAGATGAGCAATTACTGGAAATTACCAACGAGGCTAGAGGCCAGATGTTAAATAATCTAATTTCGGATTGAATACTATGCAGCTAAGGGAAATTCATGTAGACTCGTTCGGTATCTTTCGCGACAAGCATGCTACTGGTATATCCTCAGGCATAAACGTGATCTATGGTCCCAACGAATTTGGTAAAAGTACACTGCTAGCCTTCATAAGGCGTATTCTTTTTGGTTTTCCAGACAAGCGCTATAAAGGTAATCTCTATCTACCTCTTGGTGGGGGTGCCTATGGGGGAAGGTTAGTTTGCCAGCTTGCTAATGGCAAGGCAATAACCATTTCTCGCGGGGAAGGCCGTAGCGGGGGATTATTAAGCATTCACCTTAATTCCAAGGAATTATCTGGACAAGATGAACTGGACAAGCTCTTGGGCAATATCGGTGAAGTATTCTATCGAAATGTCTATGCAATCAGCCTAGATGAACTGGAGCAATCAGGACTGTTGGAAAATGACGAAGAGGTGAGGCGTAACATTTATGGGGCAGGGCTTGGACTCGGGACTATATCGTTGAAAACCGTAAGAGACGAATTTGCGGCGAAGGCTACCGCTGTTTTTAAGTCAGGAGGCTCAGTTCAAAAGATACCTGAGACATATAAAGCAATCACAGAGTTGGAGCATGATATTAGACGCACAAAGGAGGGATTGTCAAAATACGATGAACTGGTGAGTGAACGTGATGGACTTGTAGAAGAGGTTAATTCGCTTGGTGCGCAAGTGCATATTCTGGAGAAGAAACAACGCGAACTCGAAGACCAAAAGAACCTCTTCCCTGTGTTTGCTGAGCTGATTAGGGCCAAGACATTGCTTTCAGAACTACAAGATGTGCCTCTTTTCACGAAAGACGCTTTGTCAAAACTGGAAAAATTGAAAACGGGAGTTAGCAGTGTGTCTGATCTGATCAATGCTGAGAAGGAGGAACAAAGACGCCTCGAATTTCAAAGAGATCAATTAGTTTATGATGAGCAAATAGTTGAGGCCGAGCCGGATATAGTATCTTTACAGAAAAAAAGTGATAAATTTGTAAGTGCAACCAAGGATATCGAACAAGTCGAGTCAGAACGAACTGGACTTGCAGATGACATTAAGACAGAGATTGGACGGGTTGCCGGAGGGTGGACAGAGCAAAATATACAAGATTTTGACCTGAATCTTTGCCAAGAGGATGCTATCAGTACCTTCAAGCGTGATCTAGAAATCGCGAGGGGCAATATTGATAAGATTAAGACCAAACAAGAGTCACTTAGGGATAAGAAGGCTGCTGAAGCATCCACAAATTTCACTATGCCGGCGGCCCTAAGATACGCGATCTATTTACTGACTACGCTGGGACTTGTTGGTGCAATCGTCGGATTCAGAGTCTCTCAAATGATGTGGGCAGCGTTGTCCTGTATTATTCTAGTAATGGGCGTGGCGCTCATTGTTTATTATAGGAAGAAACCAGGCGGCGCCCTACCCCCAGACCCATTAGATAAGAAGTATAGTGAGGATCTGTTAGACGCCGAGTCAACTTTCAATGAAGTGCGGGATAGATGGCATGCATTCCTGAGTAGTATTGAATTCGGTGAGAGTCTTTCTCCTGATGGCGCACTTGATATGGTGAGGTCAATACGAGAACTGAAGTCAAAGATCAGAACGCGAGATAGACTGGATAGCAGAATCGTGAGGATGAAAGAAGACATCAAATCTGTGAAGGATTTACATGACCAAATAGTCGCAAATCTCAATAAGTCACAACTCAGTGATGATACAGCAGCAAATATAGAGATACTCCCAAAATTGCTGGATATGGCTAAGGAGATAAAGAGAGACAAGCAGGGGTTCGAAAGGCAAATCAATGACAAGAAACAGAAGCTTAAGGATATGGAGAGTCAGAGAAACTCCGAAGGAGAGAAACTTCAAGACTACATTTCTTCATTAGGAGCCAAGGATGAAACTGACTTTAAGAACAAATATGAAACATTCGTTAAGGTCGAAGAACAGAGAGGAATAGTAAACAAATCCAAGGAGATTATTGAGCAGAGAATTGGTATAGGTAGACAATACGATACTTTTATTGAGTCTATTTCTTCCACAAGTCCATCTGAAATTGACTCGAAATTGCAGGAGATGGAAAACCAACTGACAGAGCTGAGACAGAAACTCGATACTGACAAGGAGACAATCGGAGAGAAGCGAAACGAAATCCAACAATTGGCATCTAGTGAAGTCCTATTGGAGAACGAGTGTAAACTCGAATCTGAGAAGGAGCAACTAAACGGTTATGCAAGGGATTGGGCCATGGCGCAGATAGCCTTGTTCGTACTGGAGAAAGCAATCTCGAAATATGAGAATACCAGACAACCTGAGGTAATCAAGGCCACACGAGACATTTTTGCGAATATTACTGATCACGCATACCCCGTGATTATTAAATCCGCGGAAACTAATGAGATTAAAATACAAGACGCTGCCCGTAGAAGTAAGAGGGTGGTGGAGATGAGTAGAGGAACGAGAGAACAATTGTATTTTGCGATGCGTCTAGGATTAATAACAGTATATGAGGCCGAGAGGGAGCCTATGCCGATTATAATGGACGATATCCTCGTAAACTTCGACGATGATAGGGGGCCATCTGCAGTAAAGGAACTAGTGAAGTTTGCAGAAGATAGACAGATCATCATTCTGACATGTCACAATAATACTTTGGATTTATACAGAAGTATGGGTGCCAAGGAAATTACGGTCGACTAGATCCAGTACAGGTACTACAGAATATGATAATGAACCCAGCCCAAACATTCTGACGATTTGTGACATACGCATTATTAAATAGTTAATTCTTATTTACTTGATAAGTGGCATTGGATCTCAGAAGCCATTATACGTGATCGCTATAAGCTAACCTATATAGCTTGGCTTACCCTATTGATGGTATCTCGAATATCCAATAGCATTTCGCTACTAGAGTAGAACTCATCCCGTCTAAGTTTTTCGTACCCCAGTGCTATAGCATACTCCACGAAGGCAATCTCATGTGTCATCTCTTGAAACTGCTTACCGTCAATACCACCCTCTCGAGCAGACCTAGCTATTTGCGGATGATCTAGATTTATAACAATAGTCCTCGACTCACTTTCGTAACGTGACCGTGGCGACTGTTCTTCTTCGTGTCGATAATCGACGTGAAATGTAGATTGCAGCTGCTTCCGCTCAGATACTTTCCCGGGACTGCCCATCTCTTTACCGGGTAAAATGGAGAGTCCGGGGCGTTCTTCCTCTCCTGGCCCTGCGAGTTCTCCTGCGGTACCATTGCCATGTTCAGGTCCACCCAGTTGATAGTCAGTTTGCACCACCCCGAAACCAGGCACAAGATCTTCGATAGCTTCTCGCTCGCGCAAACGAGCTAGCCGACGTATCTTCTCCAATTCTATCTGCAAACTCCGGAAGTCACTATTCAAAAGGTTTTCTAGATCGCGTGCCTGTTTTGCTAGTCGCTTCGCTTCTTCACTTGATTTTCTCTCCTTTTCCTCGTCTGCTAACTCTCGAGCTATTTCATGCAAGCACTCATTTGTCCAGCCCAACAGAGTCACTACCAAAGGGTTTGCAAGATTCAGGGTCATATTGCGAGTGTTATCAAAGGGTGGAATTTTCTCTCTATCATATTTTTCCTCCAAAATTGGTATATCTACTTCTCCAAAGATTCGTCTGGCGACATCTCCTTCAAGAGTACCTAACGTCGTATCATGCCAGATTCCCTTGGAAAGGATATCTATGCCAGCACGTTCCTTATCCAGCGGAGTTGGTGACACGTTTATCACTAATTCTATGTCGCCGGTTATCTTTGCCACATTGGGGCTAGGTCTAAATATTCGTCTTCGACTGTGATAAGGCTCTTGATATTCACAGACATGATTATTTATGACTACATTGCGATTATGCAACTGCCTGCCAAGATGCCTCTCCACATAAGCTATAGTAGCTGCTAACTCAACATTTCTTATATTAAGCTCTGAAATTATGACTCTGGTTCCATCCTCTTGGGTTGTAGGTTGGTTTACAACAATATTCCTAACAGGGAATGGTTCTCCTGACTTAGCTCGACTAATTTGATTACGACTTAGCTCAACTACGTTGAGGACGCTATCCTGGGACGTCTCTATCCTGAGTACATCAGCAATGCCAAAAACAGCGCACTTGCCAGTTCCATATCTGCCCCTAACACTTTTACCTTTCAGTCGTTGGATGTTCTCAGCATGCATTTGAAAGAAGTTGCGCAGTCCCTCCCTGGACATACCACAGCCATCGTCAGAGATGACGATTCTCTCTTTAGAAATTTTCACTTCCACATTGACAGGACTATTTGGCTTTGGGTTATCTACCGAGTTAGAGACATACTCCCAGACTACCTTGGGCACAGTATTAAAATAAGCTGAATTTTGAAGGAAGTCCCGTGCAACATGGCTTGTCACCTGAATAGACTCACTCATTTTTTACCTCCAACCCATTGAATCCCTGCTCTCTAAGATTGCTCAAAACCAAGCGGAGTTGTGAATCCAGCACCGCAGCGTTAGCTAGAGCTAGTATCCGCTCTCTTCGGTCACGCGCTGTGAAATAGTCATTAACACGAAGGAAAGCTTCCATTTCAATAGCTGATACTTCCCCTCCTCTACCACTGATAGATTTGCCGAAAGTTATCGTTTTCTTGGCGCGATTGATTTCTCGACGAAGTTCATCCATTGAAGTTTGATTGTCTCCACCACTACCTGTAGCAAGACACCATGAGAGACCGTCAGGTGTTAACATCCAGCCATCCCGAATACTGCCTAAAACTCGCCTTTTTGGCAATCCTAACTCATTTTTAAGGGTTATCCTGACCGATTCGAGATTAATCTGATCTGGATACTTCTTCCAGCAGAATCTCCTAGGGGCAAGTTCCGCTGCTTTCATTGCTATATCCTCCAAGTGTATATGACGTAGGGCTCCACCTAGTTGATATACAGCTATTATGATAATGTCTCTATTAGTGTAATCTTGGGTTTTGGAATTAGCAGATTTATTCATTGTTTACCACCTTTGTGATTCTAGCTTCTCGTGTCCATGTGTTGAACTCTATTTTGATTCTGTCCATTGGCATTAAGTCCAAGCTTACCACTGCATCTGAAAGACCCCGAATAAAGCCACCTCCAACAACCAGTTCCGTCTCGTTTGTATCATCAACGACAAGTGTCCAGTTTCCTTCCAGAGATGCAGCAGGACCAGAACTGAGTACGCCACCATATATCATCCAAGTACCAATATTTGTCTCGAACTCTATTACACCATCAGGGCGTGGCTTCATTCTGGTATCGGCAGATACCCTTGTCAACTGAGACTTGGTACGTTCAATGTCTTCCACATCGTATGGAGTCCCAATTAGTGCATAGAGTCCAAATGCAATCCTTTCCACAATTGGAGAATAATGCAGGAGACTAGTAACCGATGGTGTTGAAAAGCCTTCCTCGACTATTTTGGTGTGAAGCAATTCAAATGATACAACCGGTCCTTCACTATGTACAGTCTTTAAGAAGATCGACTCTGGGCCGGTGAGGCCTGGTTTTCTGGTTGGCGATCTAATTAACTTAACGAATCCATCAGCCAAGGCAAAATTTCCCGTATGTTCTAAAACTTTTACCAATACCTCAGATGGTGGGGCTGAAAACTGACGCCGGCTTAAGTGCCTTATGAAGGCTTGGCGTAAATTGGATGGGGACACAGCACCGCAGTATGTTATCACCTTTGTGGCAATGCCTTCAGCCACACTCTTGTTGCCCTTTTTCATCCACCAGCCTGGATACACCTCAGTAAATCCATCCAAGGTGAGGATTTGCTTCACATCCGCTTCCGAAACCCTCTCACTCGTGAGAGAAACAGCTCTTACTGCACCAGAGTTCCGGCAGTTTCTCCGAGCCTTGCTAAGAACGGGTTTTTTAGCCCAAAGAATGTGAGGTGAGATACGTGGTTCAAGCATGCTGTCAAATTCTTTCGGCAAAACGAGTGGACTGGTGTTGGTAACCCTACTGATCGCGACTAGCAAATCGGCTGATGTTTCCTCTCTAAGAAAGCCGATATTAATTAGCTGTTGAATCCATGAGTCTACGGTTGCATTTTCACCGAGGCATTCAATCAAGGCAATCCCTGTGACTGAGTACATGAGTTCCGCTCGTGCAACCATCCTGATGAGTTTACCACGCATTTTGTATTCTATTTGCCTTGCCCTCTCACGAGTGAAATCAAATTGCCCTCCGATCATCTCAAGAGTAAGATTTTTGCGAATGCCAAACCTGTTAGTTAGTATGAAATATTCTCTATCGTCTAGAAGTCGGATCAATTCATTAACTTCACAGTCTATGTTTCTATAGTTCAGTACCCAATAGAGACAGTCAACAGCCTGTTTCAGTGCATGGATTTGATAGTATGTCTGGCCCTTTTGCTCAGGAGCATTGATCTGGGAGTTATGCGATTTAGTTAGTTGTCTTAGGTCTGCAAGCGTCTTGGGGCTTTCACCAATAGCTTTGTGCAGGCTTTGCTGAGCAAAATATGGCAGGCGAATTTCATCCAAAGGCACATAATCCTCAAAAGTACGACAAAGGCGACTAGCTAACTCCCATAGTTGTTTAGAAATTTGTATAGCTTGCGCCCTAGCTTGCTCCCTTAATGAAGTCCCCTCCAACATCTTGCATAAACATGCATCTAACTTCTCCTCGATCTCCTTGATGGTAGTAATCCCAAGACCATCAATGCTAAGGAGATCTCTTTGAGTACAATCAATCAACTGTCGCAAGTTGACAATATTAGCGGTTTTCAGCCTTTTAGATGCTCGCACACCTAAATCTAACCATTCCACACTAGTTGCCTTCAGATCAATTCCCTGTTCTTCAAGCTGTATCAGTAGCAGCGGATCAGCTATCTCTGAATGATGTTCTATGATTTTTGTTCTGAGTCCAGCTGATAAATCGACAGGGTGGAATGACAATTGAGCTATATTCTTGCTAATCTCTGTAGTATCTAGACTCCAATCGCCTCCGCTTGATAGATTCACTAAATATGAATTTAACTTCTTTTTGATCTCCTCAACGGTGGTTATTTCAAGATCTTGAACACTCAGGAAGCCATTCTTGGCACAGTTGATGAGTTCTTGTATAGTATTAATCTTGAACATTGCCAGTTCGTTTGATTCTAACTCAGTTAAGCCTAGTACCTGTACACTAGTCTTATACAATGGGATCCTCTTATTTTGAATGCTTTGCAGCAACGATACATCAATAACCTCTGTATTCAATCCTGCAGTTTCTAGTTCCTGACTGCGTCCGCCTGATAAAGTCGAAAGTAATGAGTTCACTTTATTTTGAATTTCTTCCAAACTGACTACTCCTAGGCCATCAATTCCAAGGAGGTCTCTCTCAGTACAGTTGACGATTTGTCCTATAGTGTGAATGTTGGCATGTTTCAGAGCATTAAATGCCCGTGTACCCAAACCGAGTACCTCAATGCTGATTTGGTCAATGTAGATCCCGTGATTCTCAAGCTGTATCACTAGCGGCATTTCAGCCATATACTTGCGAGACTCCATTGTGTATCTCTCCGGAATTTTAGACGCTGAATTAGTAGGAGCTTCAGAGATGGGGCTGCCCATAACAGACGGGAGGCTTTCAGAAGAAACATATCCAACTTGAGCACGCCCAACTTGAGCACGCCCACGAAGTGCTTTCATAATTTTACTTATTACTGACAAGCATATCCTCCACGAGAATAATTCCACCCCACAAAACAGACGGCCTTTACTAAGAATATGAATTAATCTCTGCCTGCTTATAGTCTGAAATGTGTGTTTCTCTTGTTGTTGCTATTGAAACTTTGCTCCGCATGACGAACCGCACTACGAATCTCCCTAAATATCTTCGCAATCTGTTCATCATTGTACTCATAGCTTCGCTGGTTAGAGCACTGCCCAAGTAGCCGCAACGATTGGAGCACACGTTCTGTACGCCTTGCCGCTATTCTTTTAAAGGCCTCTGCTTTTGCAAGTTTCCTTTTGCCAATCGAATTTTCAACTGCTATGTCCATTTGGTATAAATTATAAAATATATGAATTTTATTGTCAAGACACAATGCATTATTTACCAGATAATGTACATTATTGTCACATTCATGGATGATTTTGTGACTGTCAATGAACTATTGCGTGGCGCTAATCCTACATCAATAAGAACACTTACGATTTCCTAGAACATAGTGCCAATTATGCCTACTACAAATTAGGTATTATGTCACCAGAATATCAAGTGAGAAAGGAACCAAACCCCGAAGGGAGATTGCACAATACTGACTATTGTGCAACCTCGCCTAATTGAACCAGAGCAGCTTTTGTAGAATTAGTGTAAGTAATTACAACCTTCTTCGCCTACCGGGTAGTGACCCCTTTCATTAGCGGTGCCAGAAGCCAGTGGCGAAGAATGCAAGTTCTGGTAGCTTCTCGAGTCTTGCTTAACAGAGTTCTCGGGTTTGACTCGGCTTGCCTTTGAGGCCAGAAGAATATAATCTATATCATTGGAGAACCAATTACTATGGACACCTCTTCACTTTACAGAGAATTTAATGAGGCACTCCAGCAAGAAATAAAATATATCCAAGAAAGCGGCGGTGACTCGAAATTCGTCCTTCGTAATGGCCAGTTAGTTGATAGCTACGGAGGCAGATTTATTTATGAATTCGTCACCGATGTGCCGATAGAACTGGACGACGATACTCCCGTTAACATTAAATTCGGTAACGAGTCAATCAACGGGAGCGTTATCAATGTAAACGGCTTAAGGGTATTGGTCGGATTAAGTGAAGATATGAATAGTAAGATTCCCGAAATCGTAATTACGGCCAACGCCTCTTTTCTACTAGAGCGTTTACAGGATAGGATAAATGATATTGAATCGAAGAAAATCTCCTTCAACACCAATATAGCAGTGAAGGCTTTCGGCTTTCAGTCCAGTCATATAGATAAAGTTTACGATTTCTTAATGCCGCCGAGTGAATCAGACTTTCTAACTAAAGAACAAAAAGAGACTCTGGCACAATCTTTGGGAAGCGAAGTCACTTTTGTGTGGGGCCCGCCTGGCACCGGGAAAACAACTACGCTTTCTTACCTAGCAAATGAGTTGCTATTAAGAGATAACAGTATTCTACTTGTATCGCACACCAACGTGGCAATAGATAATGCTTTGGAAAGGATTGCCAAGATACTGCAAAAAAGAAAGGATGAGAGGTACTTTAATGGGCTAGTTTTAAGAATTGGGAATTCACCCGACAAAGATTTCTTTAATAACTTTCGCGAATTGAGTCTGGATCATTGGGTCGAAGAAAAGGGGCGGGAATTGAACATAGAGCTAGCAAAACTGGAACAGAAACTAGAGAAAGAATCGGGAACTCTGGATAAACTCAATAATGCCTTGGCTCTGTTTTCCTCTATTGCTAGCACGAAGGAAAATATAAACAGCATTCAATCAGATATAAAAGGTACCACAGAAGACCTTACAGATTCGAAGGATAAGGTCCGCACGATAGAAAGTAGAATCGGAAGTACAAAGGCGAAGCTCGAAAAAGCGGAGAATTTGAATCCTCTTAGCCGCTTCTTCTCCGGATTGAACCCCAAGAAATTAGAGAACTCGCTGAGCGAACTTTCTGCACGCCTAAAAAAGGAGAGTTCGGAATTATCACGCCTCCAGTACAAACTAAAAGCCCAAGCACGGTATCTTCAAACCGCCGAAAAGAATCTCCGAGATCTTCAAAAGAGACTGACAGAATTATCAGAGGAAGAAAAGGTTACCTTAGAACAAGTTACACTATTGGAGAAAGTGAAAACGCAGAAAGCAGTGATTGAGGAAGTGAAGCAGCAAATAGAAGTAATGAAGAATATCATCGACGAGCTTGTGCATAGAATCATAAACGATGCGAGATTAATTGGCACTACGATCACTAAAGGATATTTGAATGAAGATATCTACAATCGAACATTCGATGTAGTTATAGTAGATGAAGCCAGCATGGCGCCGCTACCAGCTCTGTTTTTTGACTGTGGGCTTTCTGCAGCTAAAGTCGTCATTATTGGCGATTTCCGCCAGCTCCCTCCAATAGCAATGGCTAATCATGAATTAGTTGACAAATGGCTCAAGAGGGACATCTTTGAGGTTTTCGGTATAACTGAAAAAATCAACAAGGGAGAGGGGGAACAACGACTAGCAATTTTGCAAGAACAGAGAAGAATGCCTAAAGAAATTGCTGAGTTAGTGAACAAGCGAATATATATGAGGAACCCTCTAATTACTGAGAAAAAGCCATCAGATGAGGATAAGAAAGAAAAAGACGTGATTGATTCAAAACCCTTTCCAAAACAAAAAGTCATATTATGTGACACGTCGGAATTTAATCCTTGGTGTACCAGAAGCCCGGTTCGTCGCTCCCCTTTCAATGTCTACTCTGCTCTTCTGTCCGTATATTTAGCAGAACAGGCACTGTTGAGTGGGGTTGATCAAGTAGCCATCTTAACACCTTATAGAGCTCAGAATAGCCTGATCCATAAACTGGTAGCTGATAAAGCATCAGTTGATAAGAATTTTGAAAGAATCACTCCAGCTTCTGTTCACCGATTTCAGGGACGGGAAAGCGAACTAATAATATTTGATTTGGTTGAGGGTCCGATGAGGGAGATAAAGTGGTTGGGTGGAGGATTCGATAGTGAAGCAATGAGGCTGATTAATGTAGCTGTGACCAGAGCGAGAGCTAAAATAGTTTTCATCGCAAATCTCAAATATTTGAAAACGAAACTAAGGAGCGAAAGCATCTTAAGGCAAATACTAGAAGACGTTGAGGCAAACCACCCAATCGTCAATACTCAAGAGTTTTTCCCATTCATAAAGATACCTGTTGAACGAGTCGAGTCAATAAAACTAGATGACGCTGTGCCACAGTTCTGCAACCAAGCATTCTTTTACAAAGCATTTCAAAAGGATTTGTCACAGGCGGAAGACAAAGTCGTGATAATCAGCCCTTTTATAACCCAAAATCGTATTGCCTCATTTGAAGCCATCTTTAGAGAATTACATCAGAAAGGGGTTAGAACTTTTATTATTACTAAGCCGTTCAGGGAACAGAGCCTATCTCAAGATTCAGGAAAGGAAATAGCTGAAAACTTGAGGAGATTCAATATAGAGGTAATAATCAAGCCATTATCCCACGAAAAACTAGCCATTATAGATGGAAAAATCATTTGGCACGGGAGTCTTAACATCCTGTCCCATAAGAACACTTCAGAGTTAATGGTAAGGTTCACCACTAGAGAGGGTAAATTTTCATACGAGACGCTGAAGCTTTGCGGGATAAATATAGAGAAAATCGTAGAAGAAAATATTATCGAAAAAAGAATTCAAGAACTAAACAAACGAGGAGTAGGTTTCTGCTCTAGAGGGCATACCCTAGCTATAAGACGCAGTCCACATGGTTTATTTCTTTCTTGTACCAAATTTCCTAGTTGTAGAGAGACTATGCAGCCCACATTGGACCTTATTGGCGAGGTCTTCGGTAAAAATTATCTACGTTGTGAGAATTGCGGCGCACCGATGCAAATAAAGTTTAACCCAAAAAGAAAGAGCCGTTTTCTTGGTTGTTCAAAATATCCGGATTGTCGCTTCACAAGACCACTTTGACCGACCTGCTTGGTGAGGATTTCAAATGGGATATGTACCTTGGGTTGTCGGAGCAGTTGCTTGGGCTATTGCCGCAGCTCTAACCGATAGTGGCTTGCTAGGATTTGTAGTTGGTGTTGGTACCGGAATAGCAGCTGCTGTTATCACCGTACAAGTGAAACGGCATAGTATCTCGGCAAGAACCAAATCTTCTGGTACGGCCAAGACCCATCAGTCGACCTATGAGAAGTTACAGGCTAGGCACATAAGTATGACTAAACGTGCTAAACATTCATCAGAGGACTCTTATACGAAACAGATGCGCCGGTTGTTGGGTGAGGCACACTCAAGTAGATGCCGCCTAACAATGCGTTACGAAACAGGCAATCCAGTGCTAGGAGATCCCAAGGTCAAGACCCGCGATGTTGACATTTACGGTTTAGGGGAAGAATACTTCGACGCCTATTGCCACTACAGGGAGGAAGTCAGGACGTTCAAAATCTCAAGAGTGTTGATGGCTCGTTTGACTGAACAGACCTTTCAGATACCGACTTCATACGCTCCTAGCACTTGGGTTACCGAAGGTTGGGGTATAGTCGAAGAAGATGAAAGTGAGCTTGGATGAGATGACATGGTATGAAATCAGAGCAAAAGGTTATCTCTGTCAATTACATAATTTCCCGGCCATCACACGATCCTCGGTTTTGTTAACGCAACTTTATTTGACTTGGTGTATCAGCGTCTATCTTGCTAACCAAAAATGACCAGCCTAAAATGACGAACTCTCACCTGCCCATCTCGTCGCTTGCTTTCCTGCCTATGGTCGCCACTCGGCGCTGCATGGGCTCCGGAAGTTTGCAATAAATCAATTCGATCCCGTCAGCCACTTTTCCCTTGCTTCTTTTCACAAAATCATCGTACATTTCTTGGTTGGTGAACATGAGCAGCCTCTTCTTTGCCTTAACCAAAGACAGGAAGTAAAGCTCTTGGTACAAGCTGGCAAATTTGGCCGAAGGGAGGTTGCCGCCCGCTGTCTTGAACGAGTGGCCTTTAATCGCCGCTATTATCGAGCCATCTTCCGACACGGCATCAAACTCGTGCTGACCAGGGTCGGTCCCCCCAATTCCGGTGAGACGTGTCATCTGGCTTTGAAAAGTTTGGCCATACCTCTCCTTTAGCCAGTTATCCCTGACCCACGGCTCTACTACTCTCTTGATATAGGTTGTATCAGCCAATTCCGTTTCCCTCCTTTCATTTCGATGCTATATCATTCAGTTTGTTGAAGTAGCAACACCAAAGGCACGATGGCGAGTGAGCAGGCTAGCCATCTTGCTGGATATAGATGGCAGTGGGATTGACGGCGGCGTGACATTCTTCACCACCTTCAAATAGAAACACAGCTTACAGCCCTCGTAAGTGAAGGTCAAATCGGATGGACTCAGCTTGTAATTCATGGTTCATCTATGGACTGGCAGTCATTTCTTGCATAGGATGGGCCAGCCGTGTTTGCTTCGCCATCCCTGCTCAACAGCTACCCTGAACAGTCTATCTGAGTTTTGCAGTCCGCTAAGGCCTGAAACCGGCACATAGCAGAAGCTCCAGCGGTATGAGCGCAGGGTGCTGTGATCCGACAACGCCAAGCAATACGTCTTAGGATGGCCACATTCGTGTTCTCTTGCTCTCGCTTTGAGGTTAGCCGCCTGTCCATTATAGATAACGTAGTCTTTATTATCTGACTGAACAATTGCCATACCATGCTTTCGTAGCGCTGACGTCGCGTCAATGGTCTCAGAAAAATCAGCATGAGCCTTATGAGACCTTCTGACAGCCTTCAGTATCTGTAGTGGCGTATTGGTCTTGATTAGATACCAGCCCGCTTCAGAAGGAATGTCCTTCCGCCAAGCCTCATTTTCGAAATCAATCCGCACACACTCGAACCTCCGATCAATTTCGTCGAGAATACCCTTGAGGTTCGGCTCGCAATTCATCTTCTTACATTCAGGGAGTCCACGACTCGCCGGACCTCCATCCTGCAACTAGCATAATTCTCTTCGTACACACAGAATTTGCCTTTCAGGGGATAACTCTTGACGTGGAGTATTGGAAATAGAAAATATTGGCCGTCTGCGGTGAACTTTTTCCCACAGATTCTCTTAAATGCCCCTGGCCGACTTGGTTCGTAGTAAGGTGGGTCGCTCCTCGTCCCTATCTCCTTCGGCGTTGACTCTTCGACGAAACTGGCATTTGCGGAGTAGAACCCCAGCACTTGCAGCCAGTAGTTGACCTGTTGAGACATAGGGAAGATCAATCTGACTTGGCTGCCTTTCAGAAGAGACCTCACTTCTTTTAGCCCCTTTTCAGCCTCATCTTTGGGTAAGAAGACAATTTTTCTACCATGAGGACGAGGAAGCGCTTGATTGCAGAGGTTCGTAACCAGTACCCCCTTGTCGGAGATTCGGTCACTGGTCAAATCCTTGATGCACGTAAATAGAGCCTCTGCCAACTGGTACTTTGCCAGGTCTCTCTTTACGGTGGGTTTATCTCGAAAATAGTAATCGGCAAAAAAGCAATAATTGGCTAGGGTGCTGGAGCCCTGCAACCGAGGGTCATGTCCGATAACTAGGACTCTGGCGGTCTCAGGACTGCCCCAAGGTTTTGTTACTGCATTGCTTGTTGCGCACACAACGGCCTTCCTGCGGACATCATCTTGGCACCTCATCCGCGTGTTGTACAAAGTATATGTCTGGTTAGTCCTGTCAGGCAAGTGCAAATCTGGATTGATTCTCACGACGATGGTGATTGTCGGCCCTTAGCACAATTACTCAGATTGTGACGTACATTTCAAGTGAGAAAAGGCAAGTCTTGTTCATAAATACATGTCGACATCCCGAAGAAGGCCGCTATGTAAGAGGTAATGATTATTCTCCAGTAGCAGTTTACATCATCTTGGATACCTTTAACTTTACTATACCAGCGGAATTAAATAAACTGGTGATGGTTGGCGTAGACTCTGGTGCCGCCCTTAATAATAAAAGGAAGGAAGATGCCTGAAAAGGAACGAAAACTCGGTATCTGGGGAAGGTTTCTAACTTTATGGGTAGCATTATGTATCGGTGCAGGGGTTGGATTAGGACATTTGTTTCCACAACTTTCCGATATGCTGGCTAGGCTCGAGGTGGCAGGTATTTCTATACCGATCGCCATACTACTTTTTGCCATGATTTATCCCATTATGGTTCAGATAAGCTGGGAGGACATTACAAAAGCATTCCGGTCGCCTAAGCCAATCGGGCTCACTCTGTTTGCTAACTGGGCAATAAAACCTTTCACAATGGCTTTATTCGCCTGGCTATTCTTAAGCCTTATTTTCGGCAGGTTCCTTACGCCAGATCAGATTGAACAATACCGCGCCGGAACAATATTGCTTGGTGTTGCCCCATGCACCGCCATGGTGCTGGTATGGAGTTATTTAGCTAAAGGAAACATGGGACATACTCTGGTCATGACTGCAATTAATTCACTGACCATGGTTGTACTGTATGCCCCACTAGCCGTTTTACTGCTCGGCATTTCCGGTATAAGGGTACCCTGGGATACTATTGCCCTTTCTGTGACTATCTATATCGTAACACCCTTGATAGCCGGTTATTTTACGCGAAGGGAGACTATAAGAAGAAAGGGTTTAGAGTGGTTTGAGACCAAGCTGGAGCCTAATCTGGGAAAGGTCTCGATAATCGCCCTGCTCATTACACTCATTGTCCTGTTCACCTATCAGGGTCATATCATTGTTGAGTTGCCTGCCATAGTCGGCATGATAGCCCTAGCTATCCTGGTAAATATCCTGGTGGTCTTTGGTATCACCTATCTGGCCGCCCGCATCATGAAGCTCAGATATGGTGACGCTATACCAGCTGCTATCATCGCCGGCAGCAATCATTTTGAGGTCGCCATAGCCGTCGCCACCACCCTCTTCGGGGTAGCTTCGGGCGCAGCCCTGGCTACGGTGGTAGGCGTGCTGACTGAAGTTCCCATAATGCTGTTACTGGTATGGATTTCACTTTTGACTAGGAAGACCTTCCCCAAGCATTTGCAGTGATTTTATTAGCGTGGTGCACCTGCTGGGGCTAGAACCTAGGCTCGCAGCTTAGGAAACATCCAGTTTATGCAACCAAGCTTCAAATCAAAATACTTGTCCATAATATGTAACTTGGGCAACAAAAGCCTGTGTTGTTACCTCTGAGGTAATAAGAAGCCAGATTGTTTCCGGTCAGTAGCGCAGTCTTACTATGGTGCTGACCGGTGCAGGATTTGCGGTCGGCCTGTTCCTATTCACTTCGTGCTGTTTGCGCTGATATAATCAGCAATAATGTCATTTGATATCCTATACATGGACTATATAGAGTCCAATATGGATAATTGACGCAACTCTCTAGACTAGATATAGAGAGTTGCCGGCGCTCTTTAGACTAAATATGGAGGTGTCCAATGAGTACTATGAATAAAATCGAAAAGCTCCTGTCAGAGGGTAAATCCCCGAAGGAAATAATCGCAATGGGGTTTGCTCCCTCTACAGTTTACGCTGTGGCAAAGAAGGTCAAAGGTAAAGTCGGTGAGAGGAGTTTTGAGGTGGACTTAGATCTATATGAATTGATAGACCAAATGGCGCAATGGATTGCTTTATTGATCGTTGATGCTGGCTTTGCGGATGGGATCAAGGCCGTTCCCTGTCTTTATTGTGCTGAGAAAGGAGAGGGAGATTCTATGATGAAGGAAAAAAAGGGTAGATTTGAATGCCCAAGATGTGGTACAAGCCTTTTACGAGCAGGACAATTATCCCAGATCTCAACCCTTCGTCTGGTGAAGGAGAGAATTAAGAGAGGGGAATACCCACCACAGTGACCAGTTACCAAAAAACTCCCCCCATTTCTTGTCTTGGCTGTCACCGAACTGAACTTTTCATCGGTTTGTCCACATTGCCATCCATAAAAGGGGGTAAATCCTCTTCTCAAAAACAGCCAATCTACACTTGTAATCATCATGAAACTCATGTAGCCGAATCATTGAGGCTGGCACACAATTTCTTATCATAAGGCAAAATCTAAGCTAGGGCTCGACATTTTCTGCAAGCTATGCTAAGCTAAAGCAAAGTTTAGTGAGGTGAAATTTGGACAATGAGTTATTGACGATAAAGGAAGCCGCTTCCTTTCTAAAGACGAGTGAATTCACCATTTATCGTCTTATGCGACACGGGGAGTTTCCTTGCATAAAAAAAGGGAAGCGGTTCACTCGTATTAGAAAAAGTGACCTAGAAGCATTTTTACAGAGATATACCGTCGTGAGGAGAGGCTAAAATGAAAGCAGCAATATATGCCAGGGTATCAACTGAAGACCAAGAGAGGGAGGGTACATCGCTAGGTAGCCAAGTGGAGGCCTGCTTCAATAAAGCTCGTGACCTTGGCTATGAGACGCCACAGGAGCTTACTTTTACGGAAACTTTCTCCGGCCTAACACTTGACCGTCCGCGCCTCGCGGAATTGAGAGAGAAAGCTAAGAACAGAGATATAGAGGCTGTCATAGTGCATACCCCAGACAGGCTATCTCGCGTTGGTGAGGATATTCTAAGCCTAGCCAAGGAACTCAAAATGGAGGGCATAAAGCTTCTGTTCGTAAAGGAGCAATGGGAAGATACCCTTAATGGGAAGCTAGTCGGCTTCATGCTTGGCTGGGCTTCCGAATTCGAGGCAAGCCAGATAAGAGAAAGAACAATGCGAGGTAAGTTAGCAAAGGCTAGGCAAGGAAAACAACCTTGCGGGAGAGCAGCTTACGGCTATAGGCTAAGAGATGGGGGACATGAGATAAACGAAGAAGAGGCTGAGGTTATTCGCATGGTATTTGATTGGCTCGCCAGAGATGGCATGACTCTCCGTGCTATCCAGCTTCGGCTAAACAGGTTAGGTATCCCCACTAAAGAGGGAAAATCTTGGTGGCAACGAGCTACGTTATATCGCATAGTCCGAGACCCCGTCTACACAGGGAAATGGTACTACAACAAACGAATGGAAGCCCCAGCTAAGACTAAGAAAGGAGCCACTGTGCAAGTCCTCAAAGCTAGGGAGCAATGGATACCTGTGGAAGTTCCAGCTATTATAACCGAGCAAACTTTCGAAGCTGCTCAGAGTCAATTAAAAAGAAATAGGGAACTCTGCAAGAGAAACACTAATAGGGAATACTTACTAACAGGCTTACTGGTTTGTGGTAAATGTGGCTTCAATCTTAATGCGAGAACAGTTAAGAGTAGGGTGTATTATTGCTGTAATTCCAAGCTAGGTACCACTACCCCCAATATCTGCCCCTCAAAGTATATTCAAGGTCTCAAATTGGAAGAGATTGTTTGGAACACCATTTCCAAGCTTTTGGCTCAGCCTGAATTGATTGTCCAACAACTCCAGAACCGCAAATATAGCCCCGTCGCTCACTTGGAAGCCAGTCTAGACCAAGTATGCCAGTCGCTGGAAAGTAAGACAGTAGAGGCAGACAGAATGCTCGACGCTTATAAAATAGGGGCTATCAACATTCAAACTCTAAAGTGCAAGATGGACGAGATAAAGAAGGAAGAGGCGGAACTGAATAATGAAAAGTTGAGCTTGGAAGCAGACATCCGTAAAGCGCAAGCCGAAGAGTTAAATGAGGAGAAACTTTACCAGTTTTGCCGAGGCTTGCCCACCACTTTAGCCAATCTCAACTTCGAAGACAGAAAACAAATCTTGAGAGAGGTGGTTGATAAGATAGTTGTTGATGGCAACAAGGTTACTATCTATGGCATCATTCCTACACCTGAAGGCGAAGCAAAGGATGTGTCGGTTGGGTTGTCGTCATCTTAAGCACGGTGCTTTTCAAGTTGGCTCGCTGCCCGATAAGCTCGAATTCAGCCTCATCCCGTATGTCAGCAGTAAACAGAAAACTAACTTGGCTCCAACTTAGCCTCAGCACCACTCCGTTGTTATCCACATCGGCGCTCGTCCCCTCATATAGCGTTGCTGGCGGATTTAGCACCTCCATCTTGATTCCGCTGCCCAAATCAATCTCCTGTCCAGCCCGAGCTATGTTATATTCGATTCCTTTGTCTTCAACAATATTACACCATTCCTGATAGATAGCTGAATCATAGGGTACTCCAGGCTCAAGCACTTGCTTCACTTTGTACCTCAGAAGGACCTCTACCAGGCCTGTGACATGGTCGGCGTGAGGTTGAGTGCAGACCACGAGGTCTATCGTCCTATCCCAGAAGGGGAGCTTCTTGCTCAACTCCAAATTAATGCTCTGGGGGTCAGGACCGCCATCAATGAGTATGTCCTGGCCATTGGGCGTCTGAATCAGGACGGCATCTCCCTGTCCCACATCAAGAAAACTTACATGAAGCTTGTCATCAGGTGTGGTCAGAGCCACAGACCACACCAGGATAGCTACTATCAAAAGGGGAAGGATAAGCCATTTCGTAGAAAAGCCGAGGCGAGGTTTAGGAATGCCTTCAGCGACTTTCTTTATTCCTGAAGTCAACCTGGAGAAAAAATCAGCCAACTGTTTTCGGTGGTTGAGGGATGCTATAACTCCAGCCAATATAGCATAGTACCCCCAGATATGCCAGGTGGAAACATCGGTCACCTCTAATGAAGAGTGGGGCAGGGTATCGAAGCCTTGAACTAGAAAAACGAGATAGCTGAGAAAAAGCCAGGCCAGCCAGCCGAGTATTTGAGCCACAAGCGAAGCAAGAAGTCCAACGAAGGCGACTAACGCTGCTGTGACTATGATAAAGGGCAAAGCCGGCAGGGAAAAGAAGGTTGCCGGCAAGGCAACCAGGGAGACTACGCCAAAATTATAAGCTACAAGCGGCCCGACTGCCACGATAGCTGCCAGAGTTACGGCAAAGCCGTCGGTTACCATACCGCCTGCGGCCGCAATCTTTTCTCTAGCTCCAAATAAAGAAGCAACGCCCTTCCTGCCCCACGCCTGGAAGTAAGGATAGAGGAAAACAAGCCCGGCCATGGCCAAAAAGCTGAGTTGAAAAGAGACGCTCCACAAGACATGCGGTTGGATTCCCACCATCACCGCGGCAGCGAATGCCAGGGCAATAATGGCGCTTCGCTGCCTCCCCAGATATTCAGCTATTAAAAACAGGCTTCCCATGATTGCCGCCCGAATTATCGGCGGATGCATCCCGGCGAGCATGGCGTAAAGCCATATAAGCGCGAGAGTCAGCCAGATATATATGGAACGCCGCCGGCCAAAGACCAGGATGCCAAAGCTAAGGAGCATGGCAATAATGATGCTGATATGTAAGCCGGAGATAGCTAGCAAGTGTGCTGTCCCCGTCCTGGAAAAGGCTTCATAAAGGGAATCAGGTATATTGCCTCTCAGTCCCAGCAAAATACTCTGAGCCAACGAACCTTGAGGCTCGGGCAAAGCTCTGGCTAAGGAAGAAGAGAGCCGCTCCCTCAAAGAGTAAATCCACTGCAAAGGTTTCAAGCCCTGGCCACGGTCTAGAACTTCCACCCCGGGATAATAGATGACCGAATAAATTCCCTGGCGAGCCAGGTAGCTTTTATAGTCAAAATCTTCAAATTGGAGAGGGGTCTCCAAGTCCCCAGTTACCTTGAGCACATCTCCATAACGGCAGGTGGGGTATCTGGGCACTCGAATCAAGGCGGTTCCCGATACCTCTTCTTTTTCGCCATTTACAATTATTTCGCTGGCGGAGAATGTCAGCAGGCAATAGCTATCCCGGATGTCAGGCTCCTCTGCCACCATGCCTTGAATTTCCACAATTCCCGTGTCGTTGTAAAAGCGAAGAGAATGTTCATCTACTGGAGGCAAGCTTGACGGGAAGTGAAGCCCGCCGCCGAGGAGGGCAAAGAGGCATAAGCCAGCTACTATTAAGGTCTTCCTGCTTTTGGGGAGGAAGGGTATGAGCGTGAAAGGGATAAGTCCCAGGGACAGGGCAAGCAAAGGCGGGCTAATCTTTGAACCCAAAAATATTCCAGCTACCCAGGCACAGCTAACATAGAGAAGCCACATGGAAGAGCCCGCCAATCTTATACAACTATGTTGTGACCTAGTTTACCAGTTTGTCTTGCATCAAGGGTAGGCATAATGAGCTCATCCCTGTGATAAAATAGAAGTACATTGAAAATACAGCAAATGCTGTAATTGATAGAAATGATAACGGCTGCAGAATTGTTATAGAAGGTGAGATTCTTTACGAACCATTGCCTGATATAGAAAGGAAGGTAAGAAGTTATGAAGGTTGGTTCTGACCCAACGGGTCTTTTTGAGTATGATGCCAGTAAAGAGCTAATTGTGCGCCTCAATTATGATGCCGACCTGATCCAGTCCATAACAGAACTTGCTAAGAATAAGGGAATTGAGGCGGGAAGCTTTACGGCAATCGGTGCCTTAAAGCGTGCCAAGCTCGGCTATTATGACCAGAAAAATCATGAATACCGGGAGATGAAAATTGATTCGCCTCATGAAATGGCAAGTTGTGTAGGGAACGTCTCGTTAAAGGATGGAGAGCCCTTCATTCATGCGCATGTGGTACTTGCCGATGAAACGGGAAATACTAAGGCCGGCCATTTGTTTGAGGGAATCGTTTTTGCTGCTGAAGTCCACTTGCGTCAACTGGAAGGTCCGAAGCTTGAGCGAAAATACGATGAATTGACAGGCCTGTCGCTTTGGAACATGGAATAAAATTTATCTTAAATTAATAACCTCAAACTAGCCTTCAACTATGGTTCAGCCTATTGCGAACATATGATGGTCCCGCAAGCTATCGCCAAATCATCAATTAAAGAGTCCCGAAATATAATAGGAGGAGATGACAAATGTACAAAACTATTCTGGTCGAAAAGAAAAACCATTTAGCCATTCTCAGTTTTAATAGGCCA